>OGFF01000003.1_pt1 | contig 284791 bp, 270 predicted proteins | sample 1570751 | NCBI WGS metagenome assembly OGFF01 (sample SAMEA2581951, study PRJEB24529) | metagenome | biome: Human gut stool | place: China | collected 2011 | reverse complement strand
CCCCACTGCTGCCTCCCGTAGGAGTCTGGGCCGTGTCTCAGTCCCAATGTGGCCGGTCACCCTCTCAGGTCGGCTACTGATCGTCGCCTTGGTGGGCTGTTATCTCACCAACTAGCTAATCAGACGCGGGTCCATCTTATACCACCGGAGTTTTTCACACCATGTCATGCAACATTGTGCGCTTATGCGGTATTACCAGCCGTTTCCAGCTGCTATCCCCCAGTACAAGGCAGGTTACCCACGCGTTACTCACCCGTCCGCCACTCAGTCATAAACAACTTCAATCCGAAGAAATCTGTCGTAAATGCTTCGTTCGACTTGCATGTGTTAAGCACGCCGCCAGCGTTCATCCTGAGCCAGGATCAAACTCTCATAAAAAGGTCTTTGCTTCGCAAAGCCCTACAAGTTACTTCGTAACTTGAGCTTATTGAAACTAACCAAAGTAGTTTGCCTCGTCAGTTATAAACTAACTAGCTTAAATAGTTTCACCAAAACTTACTGTTTAGGTTCGTGTATCTTTCGATACTCGCAAGATTCATTAATGAATCATTTTAAAATTCTCAAAGAATTTCAAGGTTGTCTTTCTATTCAGTTATCAAAGATCTGTATCGCTCAAACCCAGTATTTATCTGGTGTTTTAAGTCTTATTTGTTACCGCTTACCGCGGCGACTTGTATATAATATCATCAGGTACACACATTGTCAACAACTTTTTTCAAAAAGTTTCAAAAAAATTCAATTTTTTTCAATCATTGACTTTTAAGTGGGACTGACATGCTTGCGAAGCCACTTATTTACTGTCTTTTTCATTATACCCATTAAATAAAGGAGGTCTTATGTGACCTCCCTGATTATTCCTATGCGTTTAATGCATTCTTAGCTTCATCTGTTATCTCTCTCTGATAAGCTATCTCATTTTCAATATTTCTTGCAACCTCATTAGCAGTATATGCTGCATCTATTACTTTCTTAAGGACATTTCCAACATCATCTGCTTTTTCCTTCTGCTTTGATGAATTATCATAAATATTCTTCATAGCTGTGACTGTTTCATCAACCGAGGTCTGTACTTTAGTAATTGTGTCTGTTATCTCTTTGGACGACTTAGCTGACTGAGCAGCAAGATTTCTTACCTCACTGGCAACAACAGCAAATCCCCTGCCATGTTCACCGGCTCTTGCGGCTTCTATTGATGCATTAAGTGAAAGTATATTGGTTCTGTTAGATATTGAACTAATAACAGCTGCAAATTCTTCAATCTTCTTAGACAAAGCTTCAAGTTCTTTAATCTTAGCTGAAGACTCCTCCACAACTTTATTCATTGATTCTATCATTCCAAGGATCTCTTCTACACTTGACATGCTTTCCTTAACCAGATTAAGAGATGTATCTGACGAATTAATAACATCAAATGCATCTTTTTCAAGCTTTTCCTGTGAATCATCAAGTCCATTAAGAATATTGGTGAGATTATTCACCATTGCTTCGTTACTCATAAGTAATCCCCCATCCTGTGTATTTTATATCAGTTTAATTGCTTCCTGAACATTATTAACACCAATTATTTCAATTTTATCATTCTTCTTTATGTTTTTCAAGCATACACCCGGCAATATACATGTTTTAAAACCAAGCTTAACAGCTTCATTAACTCTCTGTTGTGCCTGGCTTACAGCTCTCACCTCACCTGCAAGTCCAACTTCACCAAATATAACTGTCTTTTCGTCTATTGCCCTGTTCTTAAAGCTGCTCACAAGGGCCATCACAATTCCCAAATCAAGCGCTGGCTCACTTACTTTAATTCCACCTGCAACATTCACATAAGCGTCACTGCCTGACATATGTATACCCGCTCTCTTTTCAAGAACAGCCATAAGAAGATTAACTCTGTTATAGTCAGTTCCTGCTGCAGTCCTTCTTGCCATTCCAAAATTAGAATCGCACACCAGTGCCTGAATCTCTACCATTATAGGGCGTGTTCCTTCCAAAAGGCACACAACAACTGAACCTGATGCATTCTCTGGTCTTCCATTGAGCATATATTCTGATGGATTCTCAACTTCCGACAGACCGCTCTGCTGCATTTCAAATACACCAATTTCATTAGTTGAGCCAAATCTGTTTTTTACGCCTCTTAATATCCTGTATGAAGCATATCTGTCACCTTCAAAATAAAGCACCGTATCAACCATATGCTCAAGCATTCTTGGTCCGGCAACTGTTCCTTCCTTGGTAACATGTCCTACAATGAATATAGTAATGTTCAGTCCCTTCGCAAGCTGCATAAGTATGGATGTTGTCTCTCTTACCTGAGAAACACTTCCCGGTGCTGCTGCCACATCTTCTTTATACATAGTCTGTATCGAATCAATTATCACAATCTCAGGCTTATTTCTTGTAAGAATATCTTCTATGTTATCTAAGCTTGTCTCACATAATAACTTAAGTGTTCCACTGCATTTGCCAATTCTGTCTGCCCTAAGCTTTATCTGCTTAAGCGATTCTTCACCGGATATATAAAGTACATCTTTTCCTGCTGCTGACAGGTTGTAACACATCTGAAGCAGAAGTGTTGACTTTCCTATTCCAGGATCTCCTCCTACAAGCACTAAAGAACCCGCAACAATTCCTCCACCAAGCACCCTGTCAAGCTCAGCTATACCTGTGGATGTTCTGTCATTTTCTTCAAAGCTTACACTATTTATCTCTACAGGAGCAGGCGCTGATGATGCCGCTGCCCTCTGGCTTGTGCCTGCTATTCCTTTGGCTGACTTAGGTTTACTTACTGGTTCTTCTACAAATGTGTTCCATTCCTTACACGCCGGACACTGCCCGAACCATTTAGCAGACTCATATCCACATTCTTTACAAAAAAAAGCTGTATTCTTTGCCTTTGCCATATATCCCCCTAAAAAAGGCTGCCACAACATATAAATGTGTAGCAGCCCTGTAAAATCAAAATACTTTTAATTATAATCAAGCCTTCTTAATATCTACTTTAACAGGCTTCTCACCATCAAATTCAACTGAAAGAACAAGCTTACCACCCATATTAGTAGCCATTGTTCCTGCATCTTTATCGTTAATTCTGATATCATATGATGTACCTTCTTCAAGGCCTAATGTAATCTGTGCATCCTCATTACCTTCTACCATAAATGATACACTTGTATCTGTTGCCTTAAAATCATTAACAGCTGTACCCGGAACAGATTCATATACAAAAGAGCCGTTCTTCTCAAGCTTTGTGATTTCGTTAAATGTCTTAACCTTGTATGTATCTCCACAATGTTCGAAATCTGGCAGCTTTGACTTGGTATCCAACTTATAATTACCAAAGCTGATTGCTCCATCCGCTTCTGAACGAATCAATTCATTTACTACTGGCATATTATTATCCTCCTATATGTTACGATATGTATGTAGTAATTATACAATAAACTGACAAAAAGCGCCAGCAATTTGTCAGTTGTTTATTGTTTATTTATTAATTTATTTATTCATTCCTCTCTTGAGGGTAAAGTTAAGCTTATTATCCTTTACAGTTATCTTTACTTTATTGCCAGCGTGGACTTTTCCCATAAGAATCCGCTCCGCAAGAACATCTTCAACCTCATTCTGGATTGTACGGCGTAATGGTCTTGCACCATATTTAGAATCATAACCCTTATCGACAAGCCACTGTCTAGCTGCATCATCAAGCTCTATTGATAATTTCATCTGTTCCATAATACGCTTATTGACATTGGCAATCATTATATCGACAATCTGTGCTATCTGCTCTTTTCCAAGAACATGGAATACAACTATATCATCTATTCGGTTAATGAATTCCGGCTTGAATATTCTCTTAACCTCGTCCATAACCTTGCCCTTCATCTCCTCATGATTCTGCTGCTCAGTCATTCCTGACGAGAATCCCAGTGATTTAGGCGATACAATATTTTCAGCTCCAGCATTGCTAGTCATTATAATTATAGTATTCTTGAAATCTATAACCCTGCCTGTTGAATCAGTGATATGCCCGTCGTCAAGCACCTGTAAAAGTACATTAAACACATCCGGGTGGGCTTTCTCAACTTCATCAAAAAGAATTACAGAGTATGGATTTCTTCTTACTTTCTCACTAAGCTGTCCTCCCTCATCATATCCTACATATCCTGGAGGTGAACCTATAAGCTTTGACACTGTATGCTTCTCCATAAATTCTGACATATCAACTCTTATAAGAGAATTCTCTGTACCAAACATTGCATCTGCCAGTGCCTTTGAAAGTTCTGTTTTTCCAACACCTGTAGGTCCTAAGAAAAGGAATGAGCCAATTGGTCTGTCAGGATCTTTAAGTCCCACTCTTCCTCTTCGTATTGCCTTAGCAACAGCTGCAACAGCCTCGTCCTGTCCTATAACCCTGTTGTGTAAAGTTTCTTCCAGTTTCATAAGACGCTCAGACTCTGCCTGTGCAATTCTCTGTACAGGAATCTTTGTCCATGTCGATACAACAGAAGCAATCTCATCTTCATCGACAATAAGATTATTCTTATTGATACTATCCTGCCATTGCTTTGTCATCTTTTCAAGCTGTTCTTTTTTCTTTAACTGTTTCTTCTTAATTTCACCAGCCTGCTCATAAGCTTCTGACTTTATTGCTTCTTCCTTATCCTTGGTAAGCTGTTCTATCTGTGCCTCTAATGTCTTAATCTCATCAGGCATTACATATGCATCAAGCCTTGTCTTAGAAGATGCTTCATCAATAAGATCAATAGCCTTATCAGGAAGGAATCTGTCATTGATATATCTCTTAGATAACTTAACAGCTGCAACTACTGCCTCATCTGTAATTGTAACATGATGATGCTCTTCATACCTGCCCTTAAGGCCTCTTAATATCTGAATTGCCTCTTCTGCCGTAGGTTCTTCAACCTTAACAGGCTGGAATCTTCTCTCAAGAGCAGCATCCTTCTCAATATGTTTTCTATACTCCTCAAGAGTTGTAGCACCAATAAGCTGGATTTCTCCTCTTGCAAGAGATGGTTTTAATATATTAGACGCATCTATTGCTCCCTCTGCTCCTCCAGCACCTATTATTGTGTGAATCTCATCCAGAAAAAGTAATACATTTCCAGCATTTTTAACCTCTGCTATTACCTTCTTGATTCTTTCCTCAAATTCACCCCTGTACTTAGAACCGGCAACCATACCTGACAAATCTAATGTCAGAAGACGCTTGTCCTTAATTGTCTCAGGCACATTTCCTTCAACTATTCTGGCTGCAAGTCCTTCTGCTATGGCAGTCTTACCAACTCCCGGTTCACCTATAAGGCAAGGATTATTCTTAGTTCTTCTGCTCAATATCTGAATAACCCTCTGAATCTCTTCTTCCCTGCCAATAACAGGGTCCAATCTGCCTTCTCTTGCCATCTGTGTAAGATCCCTGCTGTACTGGTCGAGAGTTGCTGTGCTTTTTTTATCATTTCCTCTAGGTCTTCCATTCTGGAAATCTTCTTTAACCCTGCCGGCATCTTCTCCCATAGCCATAAGAAGATCAACATACATCTTCTTGACAGGAACCCCTATAGTATTAAGAAGCCTTGAAGCTACGCTGTCTGTTTCTTTTATTATTGCTATTAAAATGTGTTCTGTTCCTATAAGCTCTGACTTAAATCTTGCTGCCTCTCTTGCTGCATTATCGAGTATATGTCTAACCCTTGGAGTATATCCTGATGGTTCTTTGACATTAACTACACTATCTGGTGCTATAAGCTGGCACACAAGATTAATTATCTTCTCATCCGTAATATCATTGCTAAGAAGAACTGAAGATGCAAGTCCGCCCTCCGCTTTGATAAGTCCTATAAGAAGATGCTCTGAACCTATATAACCATGACCTAACATAGCCGCTGTATCTGCCGCATAATTAAGTGCCTCCTGCGCTTTGCTGGTAAATCTGCTCTGCATATCTATAACCCTTTCTATGATTGATTTCGTAAATATCTGTTAATGTATTGTTGGAAGATGTTCTCTTATAAAATCAGCCCGTGACACTTCCAGTTCCTCTTCATTCATATCCTTGTTAGAAATCATAAGAAGATTTGCCGGATGAATTCCAATCATAAGCTGATATATATTACTCTCATCAAATCCGTCAGCCTTAATAAGCCCTGATGCAAGTCCGAATCTTATCTGGGAAAGCAGCAGCTCTCCATCATTAAGTGTAACCTTTCTGGCATATTTTAACACACCATATGACCTGTACACCATATCAAGTGCTGTCATTTTTCTTTTTGTAATATACTGCTTCCTGTAATTTCTTTCCTGTGCAATAATCTGTTCTGCTATATTATCCAGATTGTCAATTATATCTTTCTCACTCTTTCCAAGTGTTACCAGATTAGTAAGCTGGTATATATCACCTAAAGCTCTGTTATTGTCGCCCTCCATTGCTTTTAGCACAAGTCCGAATCTTCCAACCTCAGGAATCAGCCCTGATATTTTATCATTTCCTGCAAGTGCTGGCAAATGTAGCATATAACTTGCTCTCATTCCTGTACCTGCATTAGATGGAAGGGTTGTAAGATAGCCAAACTTCTGATCATACGAATAGTCAAGTACATCTCCGATAACATCATCCATCTTATCAGCCAGTGTATACGCTTTCTGCATATTCATTCCGGAAGCAAATGCCTGTATTCTTATATGATCCTCTTCATTAATCATTATTGACACATCTTCATCAGGTGCAACAAATCCTGCTGCGTAATCCTGCTTTTCAAGATACGGACTTATAACATGTCTCTCCCTCATGCCCATCTTCTGATAAGCATCAAGATAGTCAAAATTATATGAATTATAACCGCTTATTGGCGATATTATCTTTAACTGGTCAGTAACATTTTTAACCAGCTTTTTAGCATCTGTGTCTGACATCTTATAAGAAAAATTATATCCATTAATATTACGGGCAAGCCTTACTCTGCTTGATATAACAACATCAGAGTTATTGCCGCCCTCTTCAAACCATCTAAGCATCGTGACCGCCTCCCTGTGTTGAATCATCCGTATTATCCATTTTCTTTAACTGGTGAATCATGTCCCTTAATCTGGCTGCCTCTTCATAATTCTCTATCTCAACAGCCTCTCTTAACTTTATCCCCAGTTTCCTGATACGGCTTTCATAATCATCATTTTCATCCTGCATGACTGGCAGAGTATCTGTCTCATTATTTTCATCAGACAGCCCTGAGTATTTCTTATATATCTTTCCCCTATGAACTGAATCTCCATGCAGTCTTTTCATATTATCCTCAATAAGAGGTCCGAATACCCCATAGCACTCAGCACAACCAAATTTACCAACCATAGTAAATTCATCAAATGTCATTCCACAGCCTGGGCATCTGATATGCATCATAGGTCCGTCTTCCACCTGGGCTGAATTACCAGCCAGCAGCCCCGTCAGAAGCCTTACAAATGGAAACTCCGCATCTGAACTGTCTGACATTCCTGCAAAATTAAGCCTTCTTGCACAATCCATGCATATATGGTGTTCCTTCTTAACTCCGTTAATTATTTCTGTATAATGAATTGAAGCTTCATTCTGATGACAATTCTCACAAAGCATATTATTCCTTTCCAGTCAGGAATCACATTCCTGCTTTATTCAAATACTCTCATCTTAGTTAAAGCATAGTAAGGGCCAAAATATGTTATTAATGCAACCATAAAGGCTATTACCAGTGCCAGAACATTAGATGATGTAAGTGTATACATTCCCTTATATGAAAGCCATGTGAACACGCCCATTATAAGTGCCGATATACCTGGTTTTGCAAATACACTTATATACGGCATCGTATAATCAATCTCCTGATATAAGGTTCTTAGATTAAGTATAAATATTAATATTGGAAATGTTGCATTACCTATAACCACTGCATATATTCCTAGTGCCGAGAACTTAAGAAGCACGAATACCAGCACAATATGAACAGCAAGTGATATAGATGAATGAATCATTGGTACATTTACACGGTCAATTCCCTGCAGTGCTGTACTTGTAACTGTAGAGAGTGTATAGAATACTACCGCAATCGCACCTATTTTTAACATCATTCCACCCTGAGCGCTGTTATAGCGGGAAAATAACAGCTTTATTATAGGCTGACCTATAACAAACAGCCCTACAAATGATGGAACAGCAATAAACATGTTAGTCTTTAATGTCTTAGTAATCTTATCATATATAGAATCATAATCCCTGTCTGTAAATGATGCAACAACGCTAGGCAGCATCGAAGCAGACATTGCAGATGCAACCCCCTGTGGAATTCCTATAAGCAGGCTGTAGCTTGAACTGAAATTACCAAGATCCATAGATATGCTCTTAGTAATATCTCTTCCAACCATTATATTGCTAAACATTACATCGTCTATCAAAGCACTTATCTGATAAAATGTCTGTCCAAGTATAATTGGTATCATTGTATATATGATTATCTTACAAATCTGCCCTGTGCTCTGGTTCTCTGTATGTCTGTCTTTTCTTTTTAGTCTGTTAAATGTCGGTGTATATACCGCATACAAAAATCCCATGAATAAAACAGCCGTAAGTGCTCCCATCGCAGTACCAAGCGTACTTCCTGCCGCTCCATATGCAGCCACATCAGGTAATGAAGCAAATGCTTTCATCATTCCATATCCTGCTGCAATACTAACAATCGCATTAACAATCTGTTCAAGTATCTGCGATACCGCAGTTGGAATCATTGTACTCTGTCCCTGAAAGAATCCTCTTATAACCCCAAGAATTGCAACAAGGAATATTGTCGGTGCAAGAATCCTTAATGGAACCGCAAGTCCCGGAAGTCCTCCTCCATATATAACATTCTCTATAAATGAAGCGCCAAAAAATACAAGAAGTGCTGCGATACCTCCTGTACACACTGCAACCATTAAAGAACATCTTAATACTTTAGCAGCACTTTTATATCTTTTCTTTGTAAATCTTGCTGACACAAGCTTTGATACAGCCATTGGCAGTCCGTACGAAGACAACACAAGCATTATATTATATATGTTGAAAGCAGCTCCATATATACCATTGCCTTCACTTCCTATAATGTTAACTACAGGAATTCTGTAAAGCATGCCTATTATCCTGACAAGAATACCTGCAATTGCAAGAATACTTCCATGAACTATAAAATTACGTTTATTAGACTCCGACATATTCATCTCCAAATCTTATGTAATAATTGTTTTCGAATTAGATTTTACATCTTATATACAATAAAATCCATAAATTTTTTGTTAAAAAAGCCGTTCCAACCACATACGATTAGAACGGCTTATATTTTTATATTAATTAATTAAGAAATCAGCCAGCATCCATGTACCATTCTGTTTTACAAATGTATATGTAAGCGATGTTTTATATGTTGTATTACCTGTCTTGTAATCAACATAAAGGTCATAATAGACATCACATGAGAAACATTTGTCTGAATACTTTCTGAAATTAGTAATAGATTCATTGTTGAACTGATAAGTATATGACTTACCCCAGAGGTACGCCCATATAGCAGGAATATCACTGACATACTCAGCTGCAGTACCAACCATATAGCTTGAAAGCTTAGAAAGACTTCCCCTGTTGATAATATAAGCTCCATACTGTTCCGCTATTGTATATATCCTTGATTCCATACTTTTATACAATTCATCATCCGATGGATAGTAAATTGTATATCCTGTCTTCTTGTCATAATCAACTGTCAGATCTTTACCATTAAGCTTTGCTGTTATATCAGGCTTTGCTATAAGCTGTCCTACATCATACACATCATTAGTTGGTACCGTAACATAATCTGATACATGCAGACAAGGTGCAAACTTAACTTCTGACTCTGTCTTGTATGTATCAGTAACCTGTACTCCATTAATATAAACATCAGCACCTGTTGGAGCTGTTATTTTAACTTCTGCAAGGTCCTTTGTAAAATCTCCAAAAGAAATAGTTCCAAGAGTCCATTTATTAAATTTATGTGCATTCTTTCCTGCCGATTCAAGTTCAACCTTTGCTATCGGCGTATCACCTGCATATACTACATACACAGGAGTTTTTTCAGAATATTCACCAGCCTTTTTCTTATATGATACTGTACCGTCATTTAATCTATCTGTAAAATATGCTGCTATCGTATCATTCGTTTCAAACTCATTTACTTTCACGTCATTATCTGATAAAAGCTTTCCAATCCCATCAGGAGTAAACTGATTCACAATCTTATCCATTGTTCCTGATGGCATTCCCTCTTCATAATCTTTTAAAAGACTATGAAGCATAATTAATGTAATCACACCTGCCAGAAGAAGAATCCCGCAGTATATACATAAGAATTTTTTAAAAATTGAAAGCTTCTTTTTTCTTTTATTATTTCGTGGCATACTACTTTTCTCCTCCTTACTTAATTAAAAATGCTGTCGGACAGCTTCTTGGACCTGTTGGTGAATATGGTACATTTATTACTTCACCATCATAATACATCTGTGTTGATGTTCCACCATCCATTGTAGATGCATTTACAGCTCCATACTGTGCCATAATATCCTGTAGGTCTGAAAATGTAGCACCTATACTGTTAGGCTGTCTTCCATCTACTGCAAGAAGAAGAATCTTTCCATCTGCTGTCTGTCCTATGGCAGTTCTTGGATTAGTTCCCCCTGCAATACCAACAATATCCTGAGCCTCTCCATTAACAATAAGAAATGGACCAATATGATTGCTTATGCTTACGCAGTCTCTTATATTAAGTTCCTTTGCCTTTGCAGCATTCATATTACCAAGAACAAGCTTATTATCAAATGTAATTCCGGTAACATGAGATGTTCCGCCATTATCATTAAGAATCTCTCCGTCTTTCATTACAAGACCAATCGGCATTGCTGTATAAGTTGTTTCTCCATCAACAAATTCTCCGCCATTAACTCCTCCGATTGCATCATATCTCTTTGCAATATCTGCAACAACCATTCCATTTCCATTGGTAAATTCAGGAACTGTTCCCACAAATAATCTGCTTGGATCTTTTACAATCATGAGTTTTCCAGAATATGTAGCACCCTTTACATCTACAATCTCAATATCAGGAGTTTCTGGATCCTGGGCTGCTGTATCAATATTTACAAGTCCCGCATCTGTTATCTCATCTGTATCTTTAATTGCGTTATTGGCCTTAATCTGGTCTATCTCATCCTGAGAGCAGAACCAGTTAGCAAGAAATCCTATTGCACTTGTCTCCTGTACAGAAAGTACAAACTGAATCTTTGCTGTCTTAGACGGTCCATACACAAGCATTGCCATAACAGCATACAGAAATATCACCAGAATAAGAATAGTTGACAAAAGTGTCGCACCGACTCTTCCTGCCCATACAAGAACTGGATTCTTCTTTTTATTTTTATTTCTTTTATTAGATGCGTTGCCACCTCGTGGCTTATCGTTACCATACGACTTTTTATCTTCATAGCTGTCATCTAAAACGTCAAATGGATCAAAATCATCAATATCTTCAAGTTCAAAATCATCAACGATATCTATATCGTCAATATTATTCTTTCTTTTTGCCACTATAACTTCCTCCTAAACCGTTACTTAAAAACCCATCTTTTCTGAATCTGATAACTTACAAAGAACAATGCAAGATCAATTATTATCTTGGCAATTCCTGAAAGCACAATGCTTAATGCCAGCAGCTTTGTAGCAATATACACCAAAGCATAAGAACAAGCAAGCTGACAGAACCATAAAATGTAATATCTTACCACCGTCTGTTTAAGACCGGACTGTGATTTAAATACTGCATTTCTGTTAAGCGAGAAATTAAAAACTGATGAAAGCACTCTTGCCGCTGCTGTACTTATGAATATTCTTAAGCTGACTGTAAGCCCTATAAGCACAAATTCAAGCACATTAAATATTATATTATCTATAGCCCACGAAGCAATAGAGCTTCCTACATATTTCATGCCTGTGCTTTTAAATAAATATTTAAATATCACTTTGTATATCTTAATTGAATCTTTGACAGGATTAAAATGTGATGATGAATTATCTTCTATGTACACAGTTTCTATCGATTCTTCCTGAAATCCAATATTATACTTTTTGAAAGCAAGCAGCATATTAGTCTCATACTCAAATCGCTCGCCTTCTACCTTGTCAAATGTCTCAAGGTACTTGTAAGGTATTGCTCTTAAGCCGGTCTGTGTGTCCGAAATATTCAATCTGCAAAGCACCTTAAATACTCCACTAGTCATATTATTGCCAAATTTACTTCTTGCCGGTACATCATCACCAGTAAAATCCCTTACGCCTAAAACGACATTGCCTGTACTAACCATAGTTTCACTGCATTTCTTAATATCTTTGGCACGATGCTGATTATCACCATCTACTGTCACAACTCCATCAATATCTTTTCTATTCTCAAGGCAGAATTCAAATGCAGTCTTCAAGCCTCTTCCTTTTCCCTTGTTAACTTCATGTGTAAGAATTGTACATTCACTATGTGCTGCTACTTCATTAAAAGGAGCCATATGTTCCTCATCACTTCCATCATTAACAATAATGATGTCCTTAAAGCCTTCTTCAAGTAAAGCATCAACTACAGCTACAAGCTTATTATCAGGATTCAGTGAAGGTATAATAACCGATACTTTCATAATATTCATCCCACTCTTTGCTAATATTTATAGTGCTTTTCCATTTAAACGCACTGTATTTAGAATATAATAATTTCCTAAAGATTGCAATAAAATTTTCATATACTGTGTAACAGGGTCATGCTGTAAGCCATAATATTGTATTGTAGATTAATTTTGGAGGACTTTTACATGAGTGATTTAGCAGCAACAAACTGCGGAGGATGCGGCGGATGTGGAGATAACTGCAATTCTATTGTATGGATTATCATTCTCCTTCTCCTCTTTGACGGAAATAACGGATGTGGATGCAACAATGGTTGTGGAAATGGTTGCAATTCCTTCTGGATTATAATTCTCCTCTTCTTATGCTGTGGCTGTGGCAATGGAACTAACTTCCTCAATGGCTTTGGTTGCGGATGCAACAGCGGATGTGGATGCAACAGTGGATGCGGATGCCAGTAATTATTTAATATGGGGCTGCCTTAAACGGCAGCCCTTATATATTAATTATTATTATGTTCCATCATACATTTTCCATCTATTTCATATATGGTATTCTCTTCTTCAACAAGTATATTGCCATTGTCCTGAACATCCATATTAATTACCATATCATAATTCCTTTTTTATATATTATATGGACTTATTTATTAATTGCTAAGACTTACAGGCATAATTAAGACATATAACCTAATATATATAGAATAAAATATTCCGCCGAGAGTTCACATGAAAGAACTTCCCATAACAGAATTTGATATGCAGACACTGCCACAATTCATACAGCTTGCCAAAGCAATTCTTCCTTTTATGGAATTTAATACCCAGCAGACACTTAGTCCTCTGCTCCGTGCATATGAATTTTCATGTACAATGAACTATTACAGCCGCCCTGAAAGCCTTCGTATTGCGGCATGTTCTGCAAAGCCCCACCTTTCGTTAAACAGTCCAATACAGGATATACTTTCAGATGAAAATATCATGAATGTTATTCTTACTTACTGTCCCGACAATCTCCGGAATATTCTGAGTAATTTTAAAAACTATAACAAAATGTCCGATTTATTCAATATTTTAAATCGTGACCAGAGTGGCAGTAATAGTTTTCTTAATCCTGCCCAGCAAAAAATGTATGATGCTTATACAGAACAGTTGAATAATCTCAATCTTTAATATTTGGAGGATTTTATGTCAGAATTAGATTTTAGAAAACAGCTTCTTCTCAATGAATTCAAGACTTTATCCCAGGGAAAGAAAAATGATGAAATCATCCCTCTTCTGTTTGCTATCAATGATAAAGCTAAAAAATCCGGTATAACCTTCACAAAAGAAGATTGTCAATTAGTCATCAACAGTATGTCTGGGCAGCTGAGCGAAAAAGAGCTCAGGCTTCTGCCTGAGCTTCTCTCTCTTCTTAACATGAATTAATGTATTATTATTATTAATTACTTTGCAACAATATTAACAATTCTTCCCGGTACATATATTTCTTTAATAATGTTACCAGAAAGCCTGCTTCCAAGTGCTTCCTTAGCGGCAGCAATTACACTGTCCTTGTCAGCATCCTTGGCGATATTGATAGTAGACTTAGTCTTTCCATTAATCTGGACTGCTATCTCAACCGTTGACTCAACTGTCTTAGCTTCATCGTATTCAGGCCATGTCTGCTGATATACTCTTCCGTTCTCGCCGATTGCTTCCCACATCTCTTCTGTAATGTGTGGAGCAACCGGATTAAGTAAGATAAGGTATGTCTTGAGTTCTCCCTTAGTAATCTTACCTGCCTTGCTGAAATCATTGAGCATAGTCATGAGCTGTGCAATAGCTGTATTGTATTTCAGATTCTCATAATCAAATGAAACCTTCTTAATTGTCTGATGCATCTTTGTCTCAAATTCCTTAGAGAAACCTTCCTCATCAGTCATTATATCCTGAAGCTTCCATACTCTGTCTAAGAATCTGCGGCAGCCCTTAACGCCATCCTCTGACCATGAAGCTGCTGCGTCAAATGCACCGATAAACATCTCGTATGTTCTTAATGTATCTGCACCATAATCTCTTACGATATCATCAGGATTAACAACATTGCCTCTTGACTTACTCATCTTCTCGCCGTTCTCACCAAGAATCATACCGTGGGATGTTCTCTTCTGATATGGCTCTGGGCAAGGTACAACCTTCTGGTCGTAAAGGAATCTGTGCCAGAATCTTGAATAGAGTAAGTGTAATGTTGTATGCTCCATTCCTCCGTTATACCAGTCTACCGGAAGCCAGTACTTAAGTGCTTCCTGACTTGCGAGTGTCTCTGTGTTATGTGGATCTGTATATCTTAAGAAATACCATGATGATCCAGCCCACTGAGGCATTGTATCAGTCTCTCTCTTAGCTGGTCCGCCACAGCATGGGCATGTTGTATTAACCCAGTCTGTCATGGCTGCAAGAGGTGATTCTCCATTATCTGTAGGCATATAACTTTCTACCTCTGGAAGAAGTAAAGGAAGTTCGCTCTCATCAACTGGAACATAGCCACATTTGTCACAATGAACAATTGGAATAGGCTCGCCCCAGTATCTCTGACGAGAGAATACCCAGTCACGGAGCTTATAATTAACCTTTGCATTACCAATTCCCTTTTCTGTAAGGAATTCAATCATCTTTTCCTTAGCTTCTTTAACTTCAAGTCCGTTAATGAAATCCGAATTAATAAGAACACCTGTTGCTACATCTGTAAATGCTGCTTCATTAACATCAACTTCCTCACCGTTCTTTGCTACAACCTGAATGATAGGAAGGTTAAATTTCTTGGCAAACTCCCAGTCTCTTTCATCGTGAGCAGGAACAGCCATGATAGCACCTGTACCATAGCTCATAAGTACATAATCTGATACCCAGATTGGAACTTCCTTGCCATTAACCGGATTAACTGCCTTAAGTCCGTCAATCTCTACACCTGTCTTATCCTTTGCAAGCTCTGCTCTCTCGAAATCTGACTTTCTTGAAGCCTGCTCTCTATAGCTTTCTATCTCATCCCAGTTCTTAATCTCGTCCTTATACTTATCAAGATATGGATGCTCTGGTGATACAACCATATAAGTAACACCGAAAAGTGTATCGCATCTTGTTGTATATATTCTTAACTTATCTTCCTTACCAGCAATTGCAAAATCAACCTCAGCACCTGTAGAACGTCCAATCCAGTTCTTCTGCTGTGTCTTAACTCTCTCGATATAATCAACATGGTCAAGTCCTTCTATAAGCTTATCTGCATAATCAGTAATCTTAAGCATCCACTCACTCTTGACCTTACGGACAACAGGTGAACCACATCTTTCACATACACCATTAACTACTTCTTCATTTGCAAGACCTACCTTACATGAAGTACACCAGTTGATAGGCATCTCCTGCTTATATGCAAGTCCAGCCTTAAAAAGCTTAAGGAAAATCCACTGAGTCCACTTATAATAATCAGGATCTGTAGTATTAATCTCTCTGTCCCAGTCAAATGAATAACCAATTGACTGAAGCTGTTCCTTAAAATGATCTATATTATTCTTAGTAACTATCTTAGGGTGAATCTTGTTCTTAATAGCATAGTTCTCAGTTGGAAGACCAAATGCATCCCAACCCATTGGATATAAAACATTATATCCCTGCATTCTTCTCTTTCTTGCTACAATATCAAGCGCTGTATATGGTCTTGGATGACCTACATGAAGTCCCTGTCCTGATGGATATGGAAACTCTACAAGTGCATAATACTTTGGTTTTGAATAATCATTAGTTGCAGCAAAGGCTTTTTCATCCTGCCATACCTGCTGCCACTTCTTTTCAACTGTTTTGTGGTTATATACTGCCGACATAACACATTCCTCCTTAAAAACGCATAAAAACATTCTACACACATCACTTTAATTTGTCAATTAAATAGCCGCCTTTACATTATTGCTTTAAAGTGTTAAAATACCGCTATTCGCATGAATATTAATATTTCTTACATGGAGGTTATAACATATGAAGACAAAGGTTGGATTCATAGGTTTCGGACTCATTGCAGGATCCTTAGCCCATGCCCTTAAAGAAAGCGGCAGGGATTATCATATAACTGCCACAAGCAGACATTTAGAACCAGTAATCGCTGCGGTTGCTGATGGTATTGTTGATGTCGCTGCTCCTGCGGTAGACGAAACATTTGCACAATGTGACATAATCCTGTTATGCACACCTGTAATTACTATCACAGAATATCTTACGAAATTAAAAGTCATTGCCAGTCCGGACTGCATAATCACCGATGTCGGAAGCGTCAAGACTATCATACATGAAGCAGCCGATTCATTAGGACTTAATGACCGCTTTATTGGTGGACATCCTATGGCTGGCTCCGAAAAAACAGGTTATGAGAATTCAGGTTCATCAATTATAAAAGGTGCAAGATACATAATCACACCAACCAAAGAAACCAAGCCTGAAAAAATCGAATTAATGAAACAGTTTGCATCAGATGTTGGCATGCGCCCTATCGTCATGGATTATCATGTTCACGACAAATCTGTTGCCGCCATAAGCCATGTTCCACATCTTTTATCAACTGCACTAGTTCATGTTGTATCGGACAATGATGACGAAGAAAAGCACATGCAGTTACTTGCCGCAGGCTGCTTTCGTGACATGTCAAGAGTTGCAGCTTCTTCTCCTGAAATGTGGGAACAGATATGTTTGACTAACAGCTCTGCAATCAGCAACATTCTTGAACAGTATATTGAAATGCTTGAAACAATTAAAGATAACATCGATAAAAAGACCCCAGGCTATGTCGCAAGTCTTTTTGAGATGTCCCGTGAATACAGAAATTCACTTGAAAGCAGACACCCAGAGCACTAAGCCCTGGGTGTTTTTATTTACAATCATCACACCTTGAAACATCCTCCGCCTACGAATTCCCGTAATATAGAATCGATTGGTACGTTCTCGTAGCCGCATGGAAGGAAATAGTTCATGAACTTAAGCAGCCTGTTTGCTTCCTGATATTCAGGGTCAGCTTCTGTTACCTGGAAAAGTATAGGCTCAACGAATGGTTTTAATACACATGGTTCATATGGCATTGCTGAGTTAAACATAACATCCGCCTGCTCCTGGAATGGGAAGATGTTCTTCTCTTCGCCTCTTCTTACAGACTCCCACATTGAAAGAGTCTTCTTTGCAGATGCTCCTCTTGTCCTGTAATCTCTTACAAGCCTTCTTAAAAGTCTTCCATCTGTAGTTGATACCCTGTTATGTTCGTCTACATTAAGCTGTGTAAGTGCACTGATATATATCTTGAACTTACTGTCTATTGGAAGTGAATATGATAATTCATCATTAAGGCAATGGATTCCTTCTATTACAAGAACATCCTCTTCCCCTAACTGTAAGAAATTACCGTTATATTCCTTTCTTCCGAACTTAAAGTTAAATTCCGGCAGCTCCACTTTTTCTCCGTTAAGAAGTCTGGTCATATGCTTATTAAAAAGTTCAATGTCTACTGCATGAAGGTCTTCATAATTGTAATCACCATTCTCATCAATAGGTGTCTGCTCTCTTTCAACAAAGTAATTATCGACAGCAATTGGGTGTGGCTTATATCCATTAGCCATAAGCTGAATTGATAATCTATGTGAAAATGTTGTCTTTCCTGAAGAAGATGGACCGGCTATCATGATGAATTTAGTATGCGGTCTTTTCTTTATCTCATCAACTATCTCAACAATTTTCTGTTCCTGAAGTGCCTCCTGCGTAAGCATAAAAGAAGTCATATCCCCATTAGTTATATGGTCATTAAGTTCTCCAACCGTAGACATGCCAAGCATCTTTGCCCAGCTTGTGCTTTCCTTTAACACATTAAACAGCTTTGTTTGTGGATTAAATTCAGGAACTTCAAGAGGTGCGTTCTTAACCGGAAGCTGTAACACTATTCCCTCGTCATACAGGAATATGTCAAATACCCCAAGCATGCCTGTAGAAGATGCCATATATCCGTAGAAATAATCTTTGTAGCCATTCAGGTCATACACATTAACAAATGAACTTCTTCTGTATTTGAACAGTGATGTCTTATCTGTCATTCCTTTTTCTTTAAAAAGATTCATAGCATCAGATATCTTCATCAGCTCTTTCTTGATTGGAAGATCCTTCTCAACCATACTGTGCATAACTGACTTAACTTCATCTATAAACTCTTTGTCGGGTCTGAAGTCTCCATCAAATGTACAGTACAATCCCTTACTTAAAGAATATTCAACAACAACTCTGTCAATATTCCTGTGTATCTTATCTATGGCTGCAAGCATAAGAAGAACCACGCTTCTTCTGTATGTCTCATTACCTATTGATGTCGAAGTTGTAACAAATGTAACATCACTATCAGGGATATATTCTTCTCCAAGTTCTTTAAGCTTACCATTAACATTAGCGAGTATAATCTCATCCTTATATTCGTTCTGCTTCTCTGCTGCAAGCTGTGCCAGTGTCATTCCCATAGCATCCTCCTCTTACGCATCAGTCATAATATGACAATGCATCCATAATTATATTATTCTTCTGCGAAAGCTGCTGTAATCTTAACTTAACCGTAGGATTACTCTCATCTTTCTTAAGACTGTTACTTATCCCATCATTAGTCTCTTTCTCTTTTATAAGATATTCATAAAGAGTCTTATCTTTGTTCTCTAAAAGCTTCCATCCGTACTGATATTGCGTCTCACTGTATTCAGAATAAACATTTTCGTCTGACTTTCTGCATTTGATAATAAAATAATACTTACCGTCTTCCTTAAGCATCTTCTCATCATCAACAACCAATCTCTGTGAAACAAGAAAATGTCTGAAATCTCCTACTTCTGACTGCGGTGATACTATAAGTGTTGTATTCCGGGTAATAACATTCATTCCCTTAGTTACAATATCAGCTATAAGCCTTCCACCCATACCACATATGGTTATAATATCAGCTTCATTCTCTGAAAGCTTTTCCAATCCGTCTGAAAGTCTTGTCTGTATTCTGTCCTCTAAACAATTATCACATATATGCTTCTTTGCTTTTTCGAGCGGACCTTTTCTTAAATCCATCGCAATAGCAGACGGAGCTATTCCTTCCTGCACAAGATATATAGGAAGATAGCCGTGGTCTGTACCTATGTCAGCCACGACTGCGCCCTTATTACACATATGTGCAACTGTTCTTAATCTGTCCGATATTCTTACCATAGCTTAATCCTAATCAAGATAATCTCTTAACTTACGGCTGCGGCTTGGGTGTCTTAACTTTCTTAATGCCTTGGCTTCAATCTGTCTGATACGTTCTCTTGTTACATTGAATTCTTTACCAACTTCCTCAAGAGTTCTTGCTCTTCCATCATCCATACCGAATCTTAATCTTAATACCTTCTGCTCTCTTTCTGTAAGAGTTCCAAGTACTTCAACAAGCTGTTCCTTAAGAAGTGTAGAAGCTGCTGCCTCTGCCGGAACAGGAACATTATCATCCTGAATGAAATCTCCAAGATGGCTGTCTTCCTCTTCACCAATAGGTGTCTCAAGAGATACCGGTTCCTGCGAAATCTTCTGAATCTCTCTTACTCTCTCTACAGGAATATCCATATTCTCTGCAATCTCCTCTGGTGATGGTTCTCTTCCAAGTTCCTGAAGCAGCTGTCTCTGTACTCTTACAAGCTTGTTAATTGTCTCTACCATATGAACAGGAATTCTTATAGTACGGGCCTGGTCAGCTATAGCTCTTGTAATAGCCTGTCTGATCCACCATGTAGCGTATGTACTGAACTTGAATCCTTTTCTGTAATCGTATTTCTCAACTGCCTTTATAAGGCCTAAGTTACCTTCCTGAATAAGATCAAGGAACTGCATACCACGTCCAACATAACGTTTTGCAATACTTACAACAAGTCTTAAGTTAGCTTCTGCAAGTCTTTTCTTGGCTTCCTCATCTCCTTCTTCCATTCTCTTGGCATACTCAATCTCTTCATCAGCACTAAGAAGAGGTACTTTACCTATCTCCTTCAGATACATTCTTACCGGATCATCAAGACCGATTCCATCAGGAACAGAAAGATCTATCTTCTCAATATCAATCTCATCTTCATCATCAAGAATAATATCCTCATCTTCATCAGGTACATCATTCATTCTTACATCTACTTTCTTTAGCTCAAGAATTTCAAATACCTTCTCCATTCTGTCAGCTTCAAAATCTGTATCCTGAAAATATGTCATAATTTCCTGATAATCAAGTACATTCTTTTTCTTCTTGGCTATTGCAAGAATACCCTCTATCTTCTCCCAGAATTTAGCTTCCTGTGCTTCTGCATCATCTGCGTCACTGTTTTCTGTCTCTTCTTTTACTTCTTCTTTAATCTCATCTTTCTTAGTTGTCTTCTTTGCTGCTGCTTTTTTTGCAGGAGTCTTCTTTTCTGTTGTCTTTTCTTCCTTAGTCTCCTTAACATTCTCTTCTAATGTTTCTACCATTTTCTTAGCCATTTCTCTTCTCCATTCTTCTTCGCGTAACACGCTCTATATATTTATAACTTAATATGAATCTGATTCAGCTTCTGCTGTTCAATTATTATCTCCTGCATACGCTTCGGGTCTACAGTCTTATTAAGTTCATGATTAAGGCTGTTAGCCTTAATTCTGATAACAATGTCATTAAGAGTCTTTTCTCTTTCCAGATTATTAAGGCTCTCATCCAGGTCTGCCGAAAACATTGCTGCGACTTCCGTATGTTCTTCTGTTGTTGCATAATCAGCTATAATTGCAGCAGGGCTTATATTTCCTGTCCCATACTGTTCATATACTTTCTCTGCCACCCCCGAAAATAACGGGTCAATAAAATCCTCTGGCTTAATGTAAGCTACAACCTTATCAAATATGTCCCTGTCACTTATGAGCCATGTAAGAAGCATTTTCTCTGCCTGTCTTAAACCATCTTCACGCTTCTTCTTCGGCTTACGCTCAACAGTTGGCTGCGGAGTACCTACACCTGCATTTCTTGAAATAATCCCTTCCTGATTACCAAGTCTTGATACCATCTGCCTCATGCCATCTTCTGGTATCATAAACTGCCTGCACACTGCTTTAAGGTAATTATCACGTTCCAGCTTTTCTTTAAATGTAACAAGCTTTGCTGCAACCTCTCTTTCAAATGCAGTCTCGCTTTCCGGATCCCCCCTGTCGTAATTTCTTAACATGGTTCCTATCTCATACATAAAGCTGTTCTCAGCATTATCAATTCTTTCCTGAAAAGCCTCTGCGCCCATAGCCTTGATGAATTCATCAGGATCCTTATACGGCCTCATATTAATTACCTTCGTTGAAAGTCCTGCTTCTTTAAGAAGAGGTATAGCACGAAGTGCCGCCTTAACTCCTGCCTCATCACTATCATAGGTTATAAGCACATTATCAGTATATCGCTTAAGCAGTCTTGCATGTCCCGGCGTAAGTGCCGTTCCAAGTGATGCAACAGCCTGATTAAAGCCTGCCTGATGCATTGATATAACATCCATATAACCCTCGCATATTATCATGTTAGGTTTTCTTGATGTTCTTGCTATATTAAGACCATACAGATTACGGCTTTTATCAAACAGCCTTGTCTCCGGTGAATTAAGATACTTAGGCTTCGCATCGCCCATAACTCTTCCACCAAATCCGATGACCTTATTATTAATATCCATAATTGGAAAAATTACTCTGTTCCAGAACTTTTCATGAATACCTCTCTCATAGGTAAAAAGTCCTGATTCCTTAAGAATATCATCATCATATCCTTTTTCCTTCAACAACTTGTACAGATTGCCTGTTGACTGGGTTGCATAACCCAGACCAAAGCTGTTAATCGTGCTGTCTGATAATTCTCTCTTCTTAAGATAAGCAAGTCCGGCTTTTCCATTCTCACTACGAAGCTGCCTGTAATAATATGTAGCAGCAATCTTATTAATCTCTAAAAGCCGGTCCCTTATTCCTCTTTCTTTTCTGTCCTCTTCTGACATTGAAGTCTCCGGCAGGGCAACTCCGGCTCTCTCGCCTAACATTTTAACTGCCTCTAAGAATGTCATATTCTCATATTCCATGACAAATGTTATGACATTACCACCAACTCCGCAGCCAAAGCAGTGATATAACTGCCGCTGTCCTGAAACTGAAAATGATGGTGATTTTTCATTATGAAACGGACACAGTCCGGTATATGAACTTCCATTCTTCTTCAACTTCACATACCCGGAAATAACATCAACAATATCATTCCGGGATATTACTTCATCTATTACTTCTCTTGAATACATTACTTCATCCCTTCCAGGCCTTTGGTACAAAGATTTCCTGAAACTTGCTTATTGAATACTGGTCGCTCATGCCAGCTATATAATCACACACAACCTGCTCCGGTCTTTCATCAAATTCTGTTATGAATCTCTTATATGTATCCGGCAGTTTATCTGTGTTCGCAACATAGTATCTGTACAATTCTGTTATCAGCTTATCTGCTTTCGCTTCCTCACTCTTTGCTGTAGGATTAAGATACAGACTTTCAAACATAAATTTTCTTAAATCCGTCATTGCCTTATGCACCGGCTCTGACATAACAATATCATTCTTTCCAAGACTGTTTACTACAATGTCACTAATCATGGTGTTAAGTCTTTCCTTAGTTGAATTGCCAAGAACATATGTGTATTCAGAAGGTATGTCGCTTTCCTTTAATATACCTGCTCTTATGCCATCATCTATATCATGATTAATGTATGCTATTTTATCTGAAAGTCTTACAGCTTTTCCCTCCAGCGTTGACGGATTACCTGATGTTCTGTGATTAACTATACCATCTCTTACCTCCCATGTGAGGTTAAGACCTTTTCCATCTTTTTCAAGCAATTCCACAACTCTTATACTCTGCTTATAGTGCGCGAATCCCATAGGGCATAATGAATTAAGTGTTCTCTCACCTGCATGTCCAAATGGTGTATGTCCTAAATCATGTCCCAATGCTATTGCCTCTGTCAGATCTTCATTAAGATTAAGCGCCCTTGCGATACTTCTCGCAATCTGGGCAACCTCTAAGGTATGAGTCAGTCTTGTTCTGTAATGATCACCTTCTGGCGCAAGGAATACCTGCGTTTTATGCTTTAATCTTCTGAATGCCTTACAATGAATAATCCTGTCTCTGTCTCTCTGATAAATAGTCCTCATCGGACACTGTTCTTCCTCCCTGTCACGCCCACGCGACTGGTCAGAAAAACTGGCATATGGACTGAGTATCAGATGTTCCCTTTTTTCCTGTTCCTCTCTTATGTTCATCTGCATGTGCCTCCCGCACCGAAACACTAATTTTAACGCTCACAATTTATTTATTCAACAAAACTTTTGATTTTCCTTTTTTATTTTTTAAAATTTTTCACATTTTTATCTTAAAAAATATAATTTATTAACATCACGGACTGAAAAATCCACCAAAAGCCCCTGCAGCCACACATGCAGCTACTGACATGGCGATATTATTACTACTGTCCGGTACCTGTTTCTTCATTATTGCAGCTATTACCAATAACACTGTAATATACACTGCTCCATATATAATTCCTGCAGCAACTCTCCTCCTTTTTATCATCCATGCACTAAGCATTGCACCGGTAAAGCTTCCTGCCACATATATTCCAAATATAATATTATCAACCGCTTTCTCGTCAAGTATAAATTTTCTCATAAAATATGTAAGAAGTCCTAGCATAAGCAGAGTTATAACATATCCTGCAATAAGAGATTTCACCATTTTTCTTATATAATCCATTGATTTCCTTTGTTGTCCTCTTTTTATTAATTGTATGATTAAAAATGTTATCTTATGATTATCTCCTGTTTTCTTTAATAGCACTTGACGGCACAATGTGCGTACTGTAGAATGAAAAGAAATATTTTAATTTTATGACTGGAGGGATTTTTCTTGGATACGGATAGTATCATCCAACTTATTGCAATTGTTATTTTATTGGTTTTATCAGCATTTTTCTCATCTGCAGAGACTTCATTTATCACTGTGAACAGAATCAAAGTGCTGTCTTTAGTTGAAGAGGGTAATAAGAGGGCTGCTCTTGTAATTAAGATTATTGACCAGCCGGCAAAGATGCTCTCTGCTGTTCTTATTGGCAATAACATAGTCAATATCAGCTGTTCTGCATTAGCTACATCATTTACAATCAGTGTATGGGGTAATAAAGCGACAGGTATTGTTACCGGTGTTCTTACGCTTCTTGTTCTTATATTTGGTGAGATTACACCTAAGAATACTGCCAACATGTATGCCACTAATATGGCAATGGCTTATGCTCCTATAATATGGGTGCTTATGATTGTTCTTACACCCGTTATATTCATAGTAGACCACCTTGCAGGCTTCTTCTTATGGTTATTAAGAATTGACAATAACAAGAAGAAAGATATATTTACTGAGGATGAGATACGAACCATTGTTAATGTAAGCCAGCAGGAAGGTGTAATTGAATCTAATGAAAAGAAAATCATTAATAACCTCTTTGATTTTGGTGATTCAACAGCTAAAGATGTTATGATTCCAAGGATTGATATGACTCTTGCTGATGTCAACTCATCATATGATGATATAATTTCTCTGTTCAGGCAGACAATGTATACACGTATTCCTATTTATGAGAATACACCTGATAATGTAATTGGCATTCTTAATATTAAGGATTTAATTGTCAATCCTTCTGATAACGATACATTTAACATAAGGAACATTATCAGAAAGCCATTCTTTACATTTGAGCAGAAGAATACTTCTGACCTGTTTAAGGAAATGCAGTTAAGTTCAACAAGCATTGCCATTGTCCTTAGCGAATATGGAACAACATCAGGAATGATTACTACAGAAGACCTGCTTGAAGAGATTGTTGGTGAAATCCGTGATGAATATGATACTGACGAAAAGGAAGCTTTATCTAAGATTAATGATACTACATACAGAGTTGATGGTTCATTTAAACTCGACGATTTAAACGATGAACTTGGCACTAAACTTGAATCTGAAGATAATGATTCAGTTGGTGGACTTATCGTTGAAAGACTTGACAGACTTCCTAAAGCCGGTGATAAAATCACTGTTGATAATGTCTGGATGTTTGTCGAAAAGGTTGCTTCTAACAGAGCTGAATCTGTTATTGTAAAGATTATACCTGAGAAGAAAGACGAAACTAAAAAAGCTAATTAATTTTATAAAAAATGCTGTGCATTAACATCATCTTGTTAACGCACAGCATTTTTATTATTAATATTGATTATATTACTGATTAAAGCGCCTTGATTCTTTCAAGTGCCTTAACTGTGTTCTCGTATGAACCAAATGCTGTCAGTCTGAAGTATCCTTCACCACTTGGTCCGAAGCCTGAGCCTGGTGTACCAACAACATTAGCCTTCTCAAGAAGGTAATCGAAGAATTCCCAGCTTGTCATCTTATCTGGAGTCTTTAACCAGATATATGGTGCATTGACACCACCTGATACTGTGTATCCTGCTGACTTAAGTCCTTCAAGTATTGTCTTTGCATTATTCATGTAGTAAGCAATCTGCTCACCTGTCTGCTTCTGTCCGGCTTCTGAATAAACTGCCTCGCCTGCTCTCTGTACAATGTATGGAGCACCATTAAACTTAGTTCCATGTCTTCTTGCCCAGAGGCTGTGAAGTGTTACATCTCCACTCTTAAGGTCCTTAGGAATAACTGTGAATCCAAGTCTTACACCTGTAAATCCTGCATTCTTAGAGAATGATCTAAGTTCGATTGCACATGTTCTTGCACCATCACACTCATAAATTGTATGAGGAACATCTGGTTCTGAAATATATGCTTCATATGCTGCATCATAGATAATAACAGCTCCAACCTTGTTAGCGTAATCAACCCATTTCTGAAGCTCATCCTTAGTGATTGTTGAACCTGTAGGATTGTTAGGGAAGCAGAGATATATAATATCTGGTGTTTCCTTTGGAAGCTCTGGCGCAAAGTTAGTCTCTGCTGTACAAGGCATATATACAACATTGCTCCATGCCTGCTTCTCTGGAATATAATCTCCTGTTCTTCCTGCCATTGCATTAGTATCAACGTATACAGGATATACAGGGTCGCATACTGCAATCTTATTATCTACTGAGAAGATATCTCCGATATTACCTGAATCAGACTTAGCTCCGTCTGATACAAATATCTCATCTGCTGATATATCACATCCACGTTTCTTGTAATCATGGTCTGCAATTGCACTTCTTAAGAACTCATATCCAAGATCAGGTGCATATCCGTGGAAAGTCTCTGCATGTCCCATCTCATCAACTGACTTGTGTAAAGCATCAATAACTGCTGGTGCTAATGGCTGTGTAACATCACCGATACCAAGTCTGATGATTTCCTTATCAGGGTTAGCCTGCTGATAAGCTGCTACCTTCTTGGCGATTGTTGAAAATAAATAGCTTCCTGGAAGCTTTAAATAATTATCGTTAATCTTAAACATATATTCCTCCTTATTTTCTGCCTTGTTTTACAAAACTAACGCCTATTATACATCATTTTTCTTTATGTTCCAAGATAAAATCTTGATAATCTTTCATATTCTGTATTGATAGCCTGTAGAAGATCTTTATCTCCATGCATATTATCAGGATGATATATCTTTAAAAGCGCCTTATAACGCTTTTTTAAGGATGCTGTATCCTCAACCCCCTTAAAGAATATCTTTACGTTTTCAGCATTGGACATACTGCGCCTTGCCTCACGGTAAACCTTGTCCTTATATATAAGCTTTTCCCGCTCGAACTTATCTTTATCAATTGCAAGCTGTCTTGTTTCCCTTTCCAGAATATTCCATTTTTGTTCAAATAAATCTCTCTGACTCTCAAGCTGTTTTTTTAGCAGCATATTCTTACTCTGCTGTCTCTGAAGCATTCCCATCTGAATCTCAATGAGTTTTCTCTCATCCTCCAGATTTCTGCTTAATTCCTGCAGCCTTATATTCTCTTTAAACAGCCATTTCTTCTTCTCATCTTCACTGCTTAGTTCATCAAACATTGCAACCTCCATATAAGTTCCCCATCAAGCCAGCCGCAAAATATATCTGATCAGATTCCACTATGAAACCAGAAAACCTTCAATGGCTTTTCTGAATCAACCGTTTTCATTGTATGCCTGACACCCGGTAATGCTATGAATGAATCCCCCGCTTTAACCTTAAACTCTTCGTTGTCAAGCCTGACAAAGCCATTTCCTTCCAACACAAAAAACCCCTCCTGATCATCATGAAATCCAGGTTCCGGATTAAACTCTGTTTCTGAGCATATTGTAACTCCTGAACAACAGCCATTGATACATCCATTAGCCTCTGTAAGGAATTTAACGCTTCTCCTTCCTTCTTCTCTTGCGGCAAGTGCTTCTTCCAATGTTATATATGGTTTCTTCATAATTAATCTCCTTCAGATATATAAAAAACGGAGTCCCAGACATATGCTGTAAGACCCCGTTTTATTATGTTCTCTATTCTGCCTGTTACTTATTCTCGTATCTTAAAAGTTCTGTATATGCAAGAAGGAATGGTCCTACACCCTTTGCATCATCTTCTACGATTGGCTCTGACATATAATAATCATATGTACCAGGTCTTCTTCCATTACCACCAAGTCCTGCAACAAGACAGATACCACCGAGTGATAATGAACCATCTTCATTAGTCTTAAGGTATCTTTCACAGATGCCATCAATTGCTTTCTTGGCATACTGTGCGTAATCATCAGAAAGATATCCAAGACGTATAGCCTTAAGAAGTGCATATGCCATAATTGAACTTCCGCTTGTCTCAAGATAGTTCTTATCCATACCACCATAATTAACTACCTGATACCACATACCACTCTCATCCTGATACTTAAGCATTGAATCAACAAGATCCTTAAATGCATCCTCAAGCATCTTGCATTCAGCATCATACTTATGGTCCTTATTATCAACCTGATCAAGTGTATCAATAAGCGCCATTGTATACCAGCCAATAGCTCTTAACCAGCTGTGCTGTGATAAACCTGTAACCTTATCACACCAGAATGCTTCCCTGCTTGTATCCATTGCATGGAAATAAAGTCCGTTAATAGGATTCCTCATATTCTCAATTACGAACTTGAACTGTCCGAAAATATCAGAGTAATTCTTTCTGTCATTGTATCTTGTCTCATATTCAAGATAGAATGGAAGTCCCATATAAAGACCATCAAGCCATACCTGATTAGGATATATATCCTTATGCCAGAAGCTTCTTGCTTCATTCTGGCATCTAGGCATAATCTCTATCTGTGAATATACTAAATCTGCTGCCTTCTTATACTTTTCCTTACCTGTAAGATCATATAATTCAAATAAAGTCTTACCAGCATTAACATTATCAATATTCTTCTCACCAATGCTGTAGCCATCTATTGTACCATCTTCAAAGACTCTGTAATCTATAAAATCATCTGCAAACTTAAGATACTTTTCATCCTTGGTTAAGTCATACATCTGAAGAACTGCTTTAATCATACATCCATCAATATAGTTCCACTTTGACTTAAGACCCTGCTTAATCTTTTCAATGTTCCATACAGGAGCATCTGGTGTGCTTTTTTCCAGAAGCCCATCAATATACTTTACTACTGCGTCCATTATTTCTGTCTCCTTATCAACTTAAATGGGGAAACATATATATCAATTTCGCCCATATTTTATAGAAATTGTACACTAAAAAATGCCTTTAAGCAACCTATTTTTAACAAATATAGCCAAAAACATAGATTTTTATTGACTATATGCTGATTAAATACGAAAATATAATCAATAATTCATTGTAAATGCTTTTATAAAAATATCATACACATTTTGTATAAAGTTATTATTCAGAAAGGTCAGATTATGAAAACAGGAATTGTATTTGAAGGTGGCGCATTCAGAACCATATTTTCATGCGGTGTTATGGATGCCATGTTAGAAAATAAAATTATGCCTGATTACATGATTGGTGTATCAGCCGGCGCTGCATACGGCGTATCCATGGCATCAGGACAGATTGGGAGAAACTTAAAGATTCTTATTGATTATAGAAATGATAAACGTTATGTGGGACTTAGCAACATGGTACATAGAGATAACCGTTCTCTTTATGGGCTTAATTTCACATTTGACACTATTCCAAATGAACTTGTGCCTTATGATTATGATGCATTTCACAGATATAAAGGTACTTTCAAATGTGTTGTAACTAATGTACTCACCGGAAAACCTGAATATAAAACATTCACAGGATATGACCGCACCAACCAGCTTTTACGGGCAACATGTGCTCTCCCACTGGCTTTTCCTCTTATATATCTTGATGGAACACCTTACCTTGATGGTGGTTTAAGTGATTCCATACCTTTTGAAAAAGCATTTGAAGATGGCTGTGACAGAGTTATTGTTGTTCTTACCCGTGAAGCAGGCTATCAGAAGCAGACAAACAGTTCAGTGCGGACCCTTGCAAGAGCTTTCCTTAAATATCCTGAAATTCAGCGTGATATTCTTCTTCGTGCTGAACGTTACAACCGGTGCTTAAAGCGTCTTGAACGCTACGAAAAAGAAGGCCGCTGCCTCGTTATCCGCCCTACTAAGAGCAAAGGCTTTGGAAAGATTGAAAAAGACTTTAATAAGATTCTTTCAATGTATAACGATGGATATAACCAGACTTATTCGTTAATCAATGAAATACAGAGGTTTTATCATTAATATATGTAGAAGTACCTGTATTTTAGTCTGATAACCTCAGATATTACTCACCTTGTGTAAGTAAATGTTGCCATTTGCAGAGTTTTTTATATTGCAGAAAAGCAAACGCGCTTCGCTTGAACGAGCTTTTCTGCAATACCCTTTTGCAAATGGCAGCATAACTTACACTGGGTTCGTAATAATTCAGTTATCAGACTAAAATACAGGTACTTCTTTATATATAAATAATAAATTCTTAAAAATTTCCGAACACAAAATCTTTTACTATTCCGATTGCTTCTCTTACCATATAGTTTATGAAAAGTACATGGTCGCTTTCTGCTGGCATTCCACAGGTATTGTTTAATCCTGCATGTCCGGCAAGAAGGCGGCTTCTTGCTATATGGAAGTTGTTGGTTACTATGCCAACCAGTGAATCTGTATTCTCTATGTATTGTACTGAATACTTCATGTTCTCTGATGTATCTGTTGACTTATCTTCCTGTATTATGCGCGAGCCATCTATTCCTTTAGACACCATATAATTATACATTGCAAATGCTTCTGTTGTATTTTCACCTTTTCCCCTGCCGCCTGATACTATTATTGTTGTATCAGGGTTATCTATTGCATAGGAAACAGCAACATCTAACCGGTTCTTAAGTGACTTTGTTATGTGGTCACCTCTTATCTGGCAGCCAAGTACTATTATATAATCACAGTTATCCTTTGGCTTTGCCATCATTCCTTTAATTATCAGTGCTTCTATAAAAATAAAAAGAGACGCACCAGTTGCCATTATCACTATAAAACATATTCTTAAGACCTTTGCCACATGAATTATTCCTTTGATTTCTAATACTCTCACTACAAATACTAATCCAAAAAAGACAGCACCCAGCAGCCATATAAATATAAATGATGAACCTACCCCTGCGTATGTTGCACACACTATATAATATCCCAGGCATATAAGTGCCAGCACAAGACATATTGTATACATAAAACTACTATTCTCCGTTACTTTTTCCATACTTTATTCCACGCTCATACATCAATTATCCTGCATAATCCACATTTTTACCCGCAAATTCAGGATAATCTGCTGATTTCTGGTTCTGTCCGTAAGATGTGGCAGGATATTTAATTGCTGTATTGGTGACACCACCTGACACATACGATCTTCCGCACTCTGGACAGACAGCCGTTTTAAGTGTAACTGTCGCATTCAGTACTTCGCCATCTTTACTGGCAGCCTTCCTGTTCGCATTAGAAACATGCTCCTGTTCATGTGCCATAACCTTTGTGGCCGCTGCTGACGGGTCAATATGTGCTGCACTCTTAAATGAAACATTTACTTCATCTGAACCATCCTTATATTCCCTGTTCGCACATGTTTCACATTCCACCTGTCCGGAACGCTTCATTGCTTTAAGTCTTGCAGAGCTTATATCCTGTGTATCAACACCTGCTACATTAACAGACAGATTTCTATTCATATCATTAACGCCGTTAATCATCATCTTAATGTGCACCCCCTTCATGTAAAATGTTTAAACAATATATCTGTATTTAATATAACATAGTTTGATAATTATGCTAGTTTTTTTTGATGTAAAAGTTTAATATATACATACAAACAATCAATAATATAGAAACGAGGTATTATATATGTTTACATTTAACAAAGATGTTACAGCTACTAACTGCGAACCTGGTGTTACAAGAAAAATATTATGCTACTCTGATGACCTTATGATGTGCGAGATTCATTTTGAAAAAGGTTCTAAGGGCAATTTCCATAGCCACAAGCATCTGCAGATTACTTATGTTGCTAAGGGAAGCTTTGAATTCACTATCGGTGATGAAACTAAAATCGTTAATCAGGGCGACAGCGTATACATGCCTTCTGGCGTAACCCATGGTGTTACATGTCTTGAAGAAGGAATCCTCTGTGATGTATTCAATCCTATGAGAGAGGATTTTCTTAAGTAAAATGAAGGTACCATTTAATATTAATCTTTTAGGTAAAACTGCTATTGTAACCGGAGGAAGCGGAACTCTCTGCTCAGCCATGGCATATGGACTTGCCGTATGCGGTGCTAAGGTTGCAATAATCGGACGTAACAAAGAAAAGCTTGCTTCTGTTTCTGAGAAGCTTACTAAAGATGCTCTGGATGAATATAACAAAAATGTTACTATTAAAGGCTACAGCTGCAATGTAATTAATAAAGATGAGCTTTCAGCTGCTTATGAAACTATTAAGAATGAACTCGGCAGCTGTGATATTCTCATTAATGGTGCAGGCGGCAACCAGCCTGGTGCAATCACTTCCATCGAGATGTTAAAGAAAGAAAAAGAAGATTCTGACTATTCTTTCTGGAATCTTGATGAAGACAGAATCCGTGATGTTATGGATCTTAATTACATGGGAACTCTTCTTCCTATTCAGGTATTTACTAAGGATATGGTTGAAAAGAGAAGTGGCAGTATTATCAATATTGCTTCTGTAACTTCTATTCTTCCTCTTACTAAGGTTATGGCTTATGGCAATGCCAAGAGTGCTATTCTTAATCTTACACAGTGGCTTGCTGTACATTTTGGTGAAAGCGGCATCCGATGCAATGCAATTGCTCCGGGATTCTACGCTGCCGAACAGAATCATGACCTCTTATTCAATGCAGATGGCTCATATACAGACCGCGCCAGAAAGATTATTGCCGGAACACCTATGGGACGCTTTGGCAATCCTGAAGAGCTTATTGGTGCTGCACTCTTTCTTGCAAGCGATGAAACAGCCAGCTTTGTCAATGGTATAGTGTTACCTGTTGACGGCGGATATAGTGCTTATAGCGGAGTGTAGGATTCTTTAGTTGGAAACTGTATATAATTCAGGGCGATGTCAGCTTTGACATCGCCCTTTTTGTTGCGTTTTTTGTTCATTGGACTTTTTGCGTGTTTTTCTGAGCTTCAACATCCAATCCGTCACTCTTTCTCGTTCCGTTTGGACTTTTGCTTGCATTCCCACTGCTTCAACGTCCAATCTGACACGTTTTTTCATCCCTTTTGGACTTCTTCTGTGACTTTCTCCACTTCAACGTCCAATCTGACACGTTTTCTCATTCCGTTTGGACTTTTGCTTGCTTTCCCACTGCTTCAACGTCCAATCCGACATGTTTTCTAGTCCCTTTTGGACTTCCTCTGTGACTTTCTCCACTTCAACGTCCAATTCACCACGCCGCCTCACAATAAACCATCTCCAGTCTCACAAATGCCTACACTACAACTCAGCCCTGATAATCTCAGCTGCCTTAACCATATTCTTAAGGCTTGCTTCTGTCTCTGGCACACCTCTTGTCTTAAGTCCGCAGTCTGGATTTACCCACAACTTGTCTTTGTCTATCTTTGTTAGCATTATCTTTATTGCACGGGTAATCTCTTCTACCGACGGTATTCTTGGTGAATGAATGTCGTATACTCCCGGTCCAACCTCTGTTTCAAAGTTGTTTTCTCTTAACGAATCAAGAATCTGAAGGTCTGAGCGTGATGCTTCAAATGTGATAACATCAGCGTCCATGTCGTCTATTGCTGGGATTATATCTTTAAATTCACTGTAACACATATGAGTATGTATCTGTGTTTCAGGTTTTACGCCGCTTGCTGTAAGTCTGAATGCTGGTATTGCAAAATCAAGATATTCTGTATTCCAGTCAGATTTTCTTAATGGAAGCTTTTCTCTTAAAGCTGCCTCATCAATCTGAATAATCTTAATTCCATTTGCTTCAAGGTCAAGCACCTCATCTCTTATTGCAAGTGCAATCTGCGAAATTGATTCCTTGATTGTAATATCTTCTCTTGGGAATGACCAGTTAAGAATTGTTACCGGACCTGTAAGCATTCCTTTCATTATCTTATCTGTAAGTGACTGTGCATACACAGACCACTCAACTGTTATCGGCTTCTTGCGGTAAACATCTCCCCATATAACAGGTGGTTTAACACATCTTGTTCCATATGACTGAACCCATGCTTTCTCTGTGAACAGAAAACCTCCCAACGCTTCACCGAAATATTCAACCATGTCATTTCTTTCGTATTCTCCATGAACAAGTACATCAAGTCCGATTTTTTCCTGCCATCTGACACATTCTTCAATTTTCTTCTTATTAAATTCAACATACTGTTCTTCGCTGATTTCACCCTTACGGAATGCTGAACGGTTAGCCTTAACATCTTTTGTCTGTGGAAATGAACCGATTGTAGTTGTAGGCAGCTTCGGTAATGCAAATTCTTTCTTCTGAAGCTGCTGTCTCTCTCTTCTTGCAGGAAGTCTTCTGTAATCCGCCTCTGTAACTTCCGCAAGTCTTTTCTTTACAGCTTCATTATCACATTTTCTTGTACCTGCAAAAAGCTTCCTGTTTGTCTTGAATCTTTCATCTTCTTCAATATTTCCACACTCGGCAAGCACGCTTAATTCCTTTAATTCCACAAGCTTTTCTTCTGCAAATGCGAAGTAATTCAGATATTCATCCGAAAGTTTATTCTCTTGCTTTAATGTATATGGAACATGCTGCAGCGAGCATGATGTTGACAAAACTGTCTGTATTCCCTTATCCTCAAGCTTTTTAAGCACATTTAAAGTCTTTTCATAATGATTCTTCCAGATATTCTTTCCATTTACAAGTCCAGCGAATAATACCGTGTTCTTTGGGAATCCATATTTTTCAATGAGTTCTGCTGTCTTCTTTCCCTCAATAAAATCAAGTCCGATTCCGTCAAACGACAGCTTAACAATATCTTCATACACATCCCTCACGTCTCCGAAATATGTCTGAAGCAATATTTTGCATGATTGCTTCTTGCCTAAAATATCACTATACATTTTGACAAACAGTTCTCTGTCTTCTTCTGTCATGTCCTGTACAAGTGCAGGCTCATCAAACTGAAGCCACTGGATTCCTACAGCTTCACATTTACTATAAACATCTTTATATGCTTCAACAAATGCATTGATAAAATCATCTGCCTTCTTCTTGCCTGTAAATCTGCACAGCTTAAATAAAGTATACACACCTGTGATTACCGGTTTTGTCTCAATTCCAAGTTCTTTTGCCTCTCCATATTCTGCCCACAGCTTATTACCTGTAAGTCTTATCTGCGTGCTGTCCTCAGCCTCTGGAACAATATAATGGTAATTAGTATTAAACCATTTCTTCATTGCAAGAGCTTTAACGTCACCGTCCTCTCCCTGATATCCCCTTGCCATTGCAAGATATTTATCAAGCTCTGAAACCTCAAGTTCCTTGTATCTTTCAGGAATTATATTCAGTAAAAATGCTGTATCAAGCACTATATCATAATATGAAAAATCATTGCTTGTGATATAATCAATTCCTGCTTCCTTCTGTGTAAGCCAGTGTGTCTTTCGTAACTCCTTTGCTGTCTGTGTCAGTTCATCTGCACTTATTTCTTTTCTGAAATATTTTTCTAATGCAAACTTTAACTCTCTTAATGTTCCTATCCTTGGATAACCTGCTACTGCTGTCTTCATACCTGCTCTCCTCATTTATAATTTGATGTTGTCATTATAAATTTGAAGAACGCATTTGTATAATACATAAAAAAACAGGTTAGTCATAGTTTAAAACTATGTCCAACCCGTTTTATATACATATAATGACTACTTAAGATACTTCCTTATAGCCTCAAGATATGTATTTCCAAGCCTGCTAAGTATCCCTTTTTTGTGAGTTATGTAACCAATATGCATATCTGATTCATCAGCAAGCGGCACTGCTATAATGTCTTTTCCGTTAAGCTTCTTGTCAATAATACCACTACTTACTGTGTAACCGTTAAGACCAATCAGCAGATTAAAAAGTGTTGCCCTGTCACGGACTCTTATGTTCTTCTTTCTTGCTGTTTCTGAGAATATCTCCTCTGAGAAATAGAATGAATTATGTTCGCCCTGCTCAAATGACAGATAAGGATATTCTTCTAACTGCTCATTATGAATGACACTGCACTCTGCAAGTGGATGTTTTCTACTTATGAATACATGTGGTCTTGCTGTAAAAAGCTCATGAAATTCAAGTTCATATGACTTTAAAATCTTTCTAATAACAGCCTCATTAAAATCATTAATAAACAGTATTCCAATCTCACTTCTTAACCTTGCAACATCCTCGATAATCTCATAAGTCTGCGTTTCTCTTAAGCTGAAATCATACTCATCCTGCCCGAACTGCTTTATAAGGTCAACAAATGCGTTGACTGCAAATGAATAATGCTGTGTCGATACGCAGTACTGCTTCCTGCCGCCATTACCACCCTTATATCTGTCCTCAAGTATGGCTGCCTGTTCAAGTATCTGCCTTGCATATGAAAGAAAATCTTCTCCTTCCTTCGACACGCTTATTCCCTTATTAGTTCTGTTGAATATCGTAATATTCATCTCTTTTTCAAGTTCATGAATTGCATTGGTAAGGCTTGGCTGTGAAATATATAATTTCCCTGCCGCCTCAGTAATCGTGCCTGTCTCTGCAACCATAACGATGTATCTTAACTGCTGTAATGTCATACTCTTACCTGCCTGTATAATATTTAAAATATTGTAACACATTTTTGTTGTTTTTTAAAAAATATTATGATACAATCAGCCCGTAAAAATTTCTGATTATGAACGGAGGTGGATTTTCATGGATAGTTGCGATCGTATAGGACGAAGTAAGAACTGCGGTGTATACTATAAGTGTAAGCTCGGAATGTGGCTGTCTGTGAGAATCTCATAACCACATTCTAATAAATTGTGCCTTTTATACATCGCATCAGAGGATCCTTACTATCACAATCATCTGTAGCGATGTATTTTTATGCCCAATTCAGGCAAGAAGGAGGTCACAATGAACAAAGTATTATTTCCAAAGAAAGATTATGTAAAAGAACTTGGCAGGATTTTTAAGTCATCTAAGAATTCACAGAAATTAGTTAAGACACTTTCTAAATATCATGAAAAAGATATTGCTGAAGCAATCACTCTTCTTACACCTGCTGAAAGACAAAACATTTACAATGTACTTGATGAACACTTGATTGCTGAGATTTTCTCTTATCTTGATGATGCTGAAAAATATCTTGAAGAACTGTCATTAGAGAAAGCTGCACGTGTAGTATCTTACATGGATTCTGATGATGCGGTTGATGTACTTGACGATTTGTCAGAAACTAAGAAGAATGAAATTGTTGAACACTTAGACGCTGATGCAAAGGAAGATGTCCAGAAGCTTCTTTCTTATGAGGACGATGAGATTGGTAGCTGTATGACTAATAATTTCATATGCATACCAGATAACCTTACTATAAGAGAAGCCATGAGTGCCCTTGTCAAGCAGGCTGGTGAGCATGACAATATATCAACTATATATGTAGTCAATGGCGCTGACAAGTTTGCTGGGGCAATTGATTTAAAAGATTTAATTATAGCAAGGCAGAATGATAATCTTGCCGACATAATAAGCAGTTCATACCCTTATGTATATGAGCATGAAAATATCAATGAATGCATTGACAAGATTGCAGATTACGAAGAGGATTCCATTCCTGTACTTACTGAAGATGGAAAGATATGCGGTATTCTTACCGCAACAGATATCGTTGAACTCGTTGACGATGCTATGGGTGATGACTATGCAAAGCTCGCCGGTCTTACATCTGAGGACGATTTAAGCGAGTCAACTCTTGTAAGTATCAAGAAACGTCTGCCTTGGCTTATTATACTGTTGTTTCTTGGAATGGCAGTTTCATCAGTTGTAGGAATATTTGAATCAGTAGTTGCTGTCCTTCCGATTGTAATATGTTTTCAGTCCCTTGTTCTTGACATGGCTGGAAATGTCGGAACACAGTCACTTGCCGTAACTATCCGTGTACTTATGGATGAGACTTTGAGTGCCAAGAAGAAGTTATCGCTTCTCTTCAAAGAGATGAAGATTGGTTTTCTCAATGGTGCAAGTCTTGGAATTATGGCACTTGTATTCTTGGGAGTTTATATTCACATCTTCAAGAAATATGCGTGGATGTCAGCATTTTTAATATCTGGCTGCGTCGGACTATCTCTTATTGTTGCTATGGTTGTTTCAAGCCTTGTGGGAACTATTATTCCTATGTTCTTTCATAAGATTCACATTGACCCGGCTGTTGCGTCAGGCCCGCTTATCACAACTGTAAATGACCTAGTCGCAGTTGTGACTTACTATGGACTCGCAATGATATTTCTTGTTGAGATATTTCATGTGTGAGAATGGAAACGAGTGTTTTCTGACTATTCAATTATCAGAAAACACTCGTGCTTTATTTTGTCTAATTGATAATGCTGATAATGTAAGTAAGACTGCCATGTGGAAATTTGTTGAGAAATAATCGAAAGAAGATTATTCAAAAACTGAAAAGATTCTTAATAATAATTAATTTGTTACAACAAGAAGGAGCATGTTACTTGATATCTTGCAACATGCTCCTATACATTTTCATTATCTATTTTTTACTTTTCAAAAGACCAATTATGTTTTTTAATTCTGAAACTAATGAAATAAGCTGCCAGCATTTCAATCACTGCAACAACAGCTATTATCATAATATATTTATTAAAACTATGAATATCTGATAATGTATGCAGAAAACAAGCATACATCATGCTCATAAAACATGCTGTTACAAGACTGTAAGCCTCACTCATTACTCCTTCGTATTTATGCTCGTTGATATAATCCTGAATAACAAGCACAGCCAGATTAAGCACAAAAACTATAATAAGCTGCACATTTATAATCTTTCCTATGTATCTGGCAATCTTCCATAAATCTGCCCCATGATTATTAAATATGCAGCTGCACGCAATCATCATAATAAAACAGTATCCCATACTTGCAAATCCTATTATATTATATACACGCCCGCCTGCATTCCCGTTATGCATATGTACTCCGCCAGACTTTTCACCTGCAAGCATTATAGCAATCACTATAGCCAGCGAAACCGTAAGATAACCCAGAATTGAATTATCTGCCTGTCCTCTGAATGAATACCATCCACATACAAGCATATATCCGGCAGCTATGCAGGATACACCACTCGAAATGAATTTTCTTTTCTTCACCTTGTCCTGAAGCTTTGCTGCTCTTACAACCTCTGTAACTGCTGTTTCACTATCAGGCTCCGTAACATCTCCTATCACAATATCCTGAATTCTTATATCAAGCACCCTCGACAATTCCTCAATTACACTGATATCTGGAAAACTTTCACCTTTTTCCCATCTTGAGATTGCTTTATTAGTCACACCGAGCAAATCACCCAATTCAACCTGTGTATATCCTTTCTTAATTCTCGCACTCTTAATAAGCTCACCTGTTTTCTGTTTGTCCATAGAGCTACCTCCTGATTGTAGTATTAATATCACAGCACTGTTCTTTGTCTATTAAAATGTTACTAACAAATCTTAGAAATAGCAATCTATCATAGCGAGAATCGGGGAATTATCTTCCTTATTTTTCATAAGATGCTCATCTTTTGCCGTTGTAAAATATTCATCTTTTATATGATACGCATATCCTTGTTTTATCTCCATTTGTCCTCCACAATCCCCTAATAAAAAATAAAACCCCTTCACTTAAACTAAGCGAAGAGGTAATTTTCAAGCCAATCATTTATCAGTCGCCAATGGTGAGCGAACATTATTTTCGAACCATTCATTTATCAGCCGCCAGTGGTAAGCGAACATTATTTACATATTAATAATATGAATTAAATATTATTTTGTCAATACTTTTTTCTAAATATTACAGATATCACACAATCTCCAGTACATGCTCAGTAACATTCTTATCCTTATCAACGCCAAATGCCTTAAATACAGGATTGTCATTATCCATAAGCGACATAATCATATATACCGCAGTTGAATCATATGCCAGTCTTTTATCTTCCTCAGAAGGTCTTGAAGGAGTCTCCGGATGAGAATGGAAATTACCAAGCATAGTTAAGCCAAGACTTCTTGCGTCCTTGACTGCTGCAAACTGTTCTTTAGGATCCATAGTAAAGTGTACATTATTATGGTCAAGATTAGTAAGAAAATACACCTTCTCAATAGACTTAACATCCCCATCAACAAATCCCGCAATAAGCCCACAAGATTCATTAGGAAGCCCAGATAAACAATATTGCACAACTGCATCATAATCAGATTTTTTCATTCGAATAATCATGCTCATCCTCCAATAAAAAATATCACTTTCATACTTATCCAGCGTAAGCCCCGCGCACACGCTGGAAGAGAAAAAATATATAAGCAGAATAATGAGATAACCATGTGCAGCGCACTTTGGAGTCACCGGCACTTAGCAAGCCAATGCCAAAGGCATTAGGCGAGCTTAGTACCGCTGTGAACGACAAGTAGCGAAAGCGTGCCTGCACATGATTATCCCATTATTCTGCCATCACATATATTTTCTCTTATTACTTATGCATATCACATTCAGCCTGTTCATAATCAATAAGCTCATGAATTGTAGGATTATCTCCGCATATAGCACAATGATGGTCCTTTGGAAGCTTAATTGTATGGAATTCCATCTTTAAAGCATCATATGTAAGAAGTCTTCCTGTAAGAAGGTCTCCCTTGCCAATGATGTACTTGATAGCTTCCATTGCCTGAAGGCTTCCTATAACACCGCCCATTGCTCCGATAACGCCTGCCTGCTTACATGTAGGAACTGCGTCCTTTGGTGGTGGGTTCTTGAATACACATCTGTAGCATGGTCCTTCTCCTGGTACATAAGTCATAAGCTGACCCTTGAATCTTATGATACCTGCATGAGAGAAAGGCTTTCCAGCCATAACACACGCATCATTAATAAGGAATTTTGCAGGGAAATTATCTGTTCCATCAATGATGAAATCATAATCCTTTATAAGCTCCATAACATTCTCAGATGTAACGAATTCTCTGTAAGTCTTAACTGTTACATCAGGATTGATTGCTTCCATTGTTTCTTTAGCAGATTTAACCTTTGCCTTACCGATATCTGCTGTTGAATGGATAATCTGTCTCTGAAGATTAGATAAATCAACCTCATCAGCATCAACAATACCGATTGTTCCAACTCCGGCTGCTGCCAGATACATAGCTGCAGGAGCTCCAAGTCCACCTGCACCGATTATAAGCACGCTCGCATTAAGAAGCTTCTTCTGTCCTTTAGCTCCAACTTCCTTTAAAATAATGTGGCGCGAATACCTTTCAAGCTGTTCATTAGTAAACGCCATTAGTATGCTCCTCCTCCCATGAAATATAAGAACTCAACTGCATCGCCTTCATTTAACTTTGTTGTCTCAAAATCATCTCTCTCAACAAAATCATCATTAACAGTAACTGTTACATATTCTGGATTCTCAACATTCTCCTTAACGATAAGCTCTGCTACTGTAATTCCATCTTCATATTCCTTCTTGTTTCCTGCAACTGTGATCTTCATAACATTCCTCCCTGTTAATTAATTTAATCCTTCAAATAATCCAAGCAGTGCATCCTTAGTTGTCTTTCCTGCAATTCTGCCTGTCTCAGCACCTTTGTTGAATGCAACAAATGTAGGTGCTGCCAATACTTCATATTTAGAAGCAAGCGATTCATCAAAGTTTACATTTACCTTGTAAACATTAAGCTTTCCCTCGTAATCATCTTCAATGTCTCCTACAACCCCTGCCATCATCTTGCATGGGATGCATGAATCTGAATAGAAATCCACAAGAACCGGAAGTTCTGACTTAAGAACCAGTTCTTCGAAATTCTCTGCATTAGCTCTGGCTGCCATAAGCCCTCCTTTCCTTAATCCTCGTCTTCTACCTTTCTTACGATAAGAGTGTATGTACCATCCTCATTAGCTGTAAGCTTTAATATCTGATGTCCCTCTTCCTTAATACTTCTTGGAACATTCTGAACAGGCTCACCGTCATTCATTCTGACTGCAAGAATCTGTCCGTCATCTAACTCCTCAAGTGCTACCTTTGCCTTAACAAATGTTGTTGGGCAGACCACATCAGTAATATCTACTGTATCATCAATCTCAAAATCAGCCATTGTATGCCTCCTTAATCTTCTTATAGAATTCTTCTCTTCCAACTCTGTCGAGTGTGAACTTAAATCTTTCACTTGGCTTTGCGTTGTCTGCAAAGAACTGGATTGCCGCATCACAGACACGGAATAACTGTTCTTCATTTCTGATAAGCGGAAGTGGTGATTCACCCTTGCTTATAGAATTACCAAATGTTCCTGCAAATGAAATGATATATGCAGAAGGTGCGTCCCACGCATCTGTTGGACAGGATTTAGCGCATCTGCCGCAGTAATTACATTTGTCATAATCAACTGCCACCTTGCCGTCCTGCATTGTGATTGCACCTGTACGACAGGCCTTCTCACATACGCCACAGCCAATACATTTGTCTTCAATCCACTTAACATCAGCAGCACCCTTGATACCAACATCATTCTCCTCTGCCTTAAGACAGTTGTTCTGACATCCTGTAACACCGAATTTGAACTTATGTGGAAGTTCTCTTCCGAAATATCTTTCGTCTAACTTAACTGCAATGTCATATGAATCTATGTTACCGCTAGGACATATTGTATTGCCCTGACAGGCTGTAACTGTACGCACTCTCGGACCACATACGCCAGGTCTGCAGCCGCCCTCTGCAAGTTCTTCCTTAACAGCATCTATATCTTTAAGTTTAATAAATGGAATCTCAACGCCCTGTCTTGATGTAAGATGGACATGTCCGTCTCCATATTTTTCTGCAACTTCAGCAATCTTGGTAAGATTCTCGGCTGTAAGATATCCTCCTACAACTGCAAGACGAAGTGAGAAGTTATTCTTCTGCTTCTGTCTCATGAATCCGCCCTTCTTAAGTGTTCCATAATCAACTTTCTCTGCCATAATATCCTCATTTCCGTGCCATGCACTATTCATTATCAGTAGACTCTAAGGCTGCCCTGAAATCTTCCTTAAGATCATCTATATCCTCTATTCCTACGCTGACTCTTATCAGATCGTCATACACTCCCGAAGCTTCTTTATCCTTATCGCTTAAATGAAGTGCAATCGTTGAAGCAGGGTGGATAACCAGTGTCTTGGTATCTCCTATGTTAGAAACAATATTAGGAATCTTTAATACATTAATTATTTTAAATGCTCTCTCCTTGCTTCCAACTCTGAATGTTATTATCGCACCATAGCCTTTAGTAAACTGCTTATCAGCCACTTCATGATACGGACTGCTCTCAAGTCCCGGATAATTAACTGTAATTCCTTTAAATGTGTCTAAGTATCTGGCAAGTTCATACGCATTAGAACAGTGTCTCTCCATTCTAAGCCCTAATGTCTCAAGTCCCAGGTTATTAAGAAAAGCATTCTGTGGTGAAAGACAACCACCAGTATTTCTGAATAATCCGTTACGAAGTTTAATTATATATGCCATTGGACCGAATTTCAAATATGGTTTAAGTCCCGGATACTTTTCTTTATCAAACTTGAACTTTCCATTAAAAGTAAGTATTCCGCTTATCGCATCACTGCTTCCATTAATGTACTTTGATGATGAATTAACTACCACATCTGCGCCAAGCGTTATAGGCTGTATAAGATATGGCGTTGATACCGTATTATCAACTATAAGCGGAATTCCATGTGCATGTGCAACATCCGCTACTGCCTTAATATCTGTTACATCAAGCTTGGGATTACCGATTGTCTCTGCAAATACAACTCTTGTCTTATCTGTTATAAGTTCTTCAAAACACTCTGGCTTATTATCAGCCACATATTTCACTGTAATGCCAAAGCTTTCTAAGTCTTCAAACAGTTCGACTGTTCCACCATATAATCCACATGAAGCAACAACCTCATCACCCTGTCTTACAATATTGGCTATAGAATTAAATATTGCCGCCATTCCGGAAGAACACGCCACACTTGAAAATCCTTTCTCCAGCTTGGTAATTCTCTTTTCAAATGCTTCTATAGTCGGATTGTTGATTCTCGTATATGAGAATCCCATCGCTTTATTATCAAATATTCTCTCCAGTTCTTCTGCACTCTCATGCTTAAATGCGCTTGACTGATATATAGGAACAAGTGTTGCTCCGTTGGGATAATCGTCAACGCCATCATGCAGCAGTGATGTGTTAAAACCACTCATATATTTCTCATCCTTTCATCTGTTATGCGATGAACATTCAATATTTATTGAACTGTCCATATATTAAACCCTTTTACCTAGTATGTCAATAGGTTATTCGAGAAAAAATATAACTGCCTGAACAATCTCAGGCAGTCATGAACTATCATTAACATTTACTATATAATATAACTGTCTATTCCCACATTAGAATTAACCAAATCTGCTATTGTAATATTGCTGAAGTAATCATTAACAAGCTTCTCAAAATCTTCCCACATCTGTAATGTCTTACATTCTGCCACCTTCGGACATCTGTTAGGCTTCTTCTCAAGACATGCTACCGGTGCAAGTGACCCCTCTGTTACAAGAAGTATGCTAAGCACTGAATAATCCTCCGGATTGCGTGCAAGCTTGTATCCGCCACCCTTTCCTCTTAATGATATGAGAAAATCATTCTTGCTTAATGTTGCAACAATCGCTTCCAGATACTTCTCAGAAATATCCTGTCTTCTGGCAATATCCATAAGTGGAATATATTCTCCTGTATTATGCTCCGCAAGATCAATCATAACCCTGAGCGCATATCTTCCCTTTGTTGAAATCTTCATATATATAACCTCATTTCTAAAAACACATTAATACTGTATGTTAAACATACTTTACCACAATGTTTGTATATTTTTCAAGTGTTAAATGAATTTATTTGGCAGGAATGCTTGCCGCAACGCATAATTCTCCCCAGCCTCTGGCTGAATCAGGCCATACATTTCCCACCCGTGTTGCACCATTTATAAGGTATGCTTTAAGCTTTTCACCATACATATATTGGTCATTGCCCTTCACAATCCCCCATTCCATCAGCATTGCAGCAGCACCCGTAACCATAGGTGTTGCAAAAGATGTCCCCGTGACAGTTTTCTCCTTATTTCCTGGAATTCTTATATTAACTCCCGGTGCTGTTATGTCAGGTTTTGCATACAGCAGAAGGCCGCTTTTTACATTAACTCCCCTGCCTGAAAATGTGGCCGCACTCCCCGGTGCACGCCCATTGGCGCCAACACATATTGCCCGCCTTGAAGTCCCCGGTATTGTAAATGTGTACTCAGGCGACGGCCTTAAAAATCCTGTTGCACTGCTTAATGTCGAAACCGGAGGAAGCCACATATTAAAGAATCCATCCAACACATTTTCTACGGTAAATCTTATATCCCATATTCCAGAAGTAATATATCCGCTTGTTGCAACCATAGCTGCATATATCTCTTCACCCATATAGAACGGTCCCGGTCCATACGCCTTTGATACGATACGCATATTCTTAATGTTATGATGCACAACCCCCGCATTTCTTTCACTTATAACCAGTCTTTCCCCTGTTGGTGCAATAAGTTCAATTCTTGCATTGTCCATTGCCCTTTTCCATATCTGTATACTTATCTGCGGCTCATAATCGCCAATTGCAAGCTCTGCATCCAGTACATTTCCACTGATAAGCTGGCCTGAATAATGTGTTCTGCCTTCTCCTTCATTGCCAACACCTATACATATACCGCATCTGTATGTTGAACAGCAGTCATCTATAAACATTTCAAATATCGAACTGCCCTCATGATTGCCATAAGTTCCGCCATAACTTATATTAACCACAACCGGCTGACTATATTCAATAGCTTTTCTTATGCAGTAATCAACACCTCTCATAATCTGCGTTGTCCTTATGTATGCATTTCCCCCTGAATTTCCCAGCTTTACAATTAAAATGTCAGCATCAGAAGCAACACCACTCCTTCCACATGCAATAACTGCAACTTCATTGCCATGTCCGGTTACATCCCTAGCTGGCAGTGTCTTTACAGCTCCATTCCTGTAATCTTCCAGTATACTGTTAATTTCCATATCAGAATATGTAATGCCTGTTGTCTGATCCCATAGCGCCTTAATTCTTGTATCCCCTGAGTCATCAAGAAATTCATTATCACTTATATCTATTCCTGAATCTATTACCGCTACAAGTACACCTTTTCCTGTCACGCCTCCATACTGGGTTTCTTCTGCTTTTGCAACATTAACACAGGCTTCTGACTTAGCTGCATACAATTCAAAATATAATGCCTTAGGCTTTTCAATAAATATAATCTCTGGTTCTGTAGCAAGTGCTTCAATATTATCAATCGTTGTTCTTACAATCCAGTATCCACACAGAAGCTGCGTAAACTCTGCATTTGTATAAATGCTTCTAATCCTGTCCATACTTCCAGCCGTCTTGATAATTATCTCCCATGTTCTGTCAGAGTCATCAAACCCGGCATCCATATCAGGTACCTGCTGCCTTATATCTTCACTTGTATCAGCACTTATCTGCAATAGATTTTCAATTCTCGGATTCACACATAATTCTCCGGTTAAACTCACATAATATCTATGCTGACAACTGCAATAACATGAAAACAGCTGATGCATACGCACCAGCCGTTAATTAATTAAATATCATGTTTTCTTGATAAATTCTATACGACACTTAGGACACTTAATACTAATTCTGCCCTTTCCCTTAGGAACTCTTATTTTCTGCCCACAGCTTGGACATTTGAAAATTCTATGTGTCTTGCTGTCCTTAATTCTTGCTCTTACCTTGTTAAACTTACTCATGAATTTATAATGAATCTTCATATACTTCTGGTTTTCAGCACTTCTTCTTGATATATTTCTTGAAAACATTCTGAAATATATGTACACAATACCAAGAAGTGCTACTGTATATATAACATTACTCCTTAAGAAGAAAGTAAGTATAATCAAAACAAGAACTACATATGATAAACATCTCGAAAGCTGGTCCATGCCATATCTTCCATACATAAATCTTGAAAAACTCTGCTTAAATCGGTTCATAAAAAACATTCCCTTTCTATATATTGAAGTAATTCACATCAACATACATATGGTAACACACAACCCAATAAAAGCAATTAAAAATGTATAAAATAAATATGATATATTAATATTCCATGTACTCTTCCCCATCGAGGTTCTTCCAGTAGAACTTATCCTCCAGTATCATATAACTGTGTTCTGAGTTTTCTTTAGGAATTGAAACAGAACCCGGATTCATGTATATGTAATTATCTCTCTTCTCACACTTAGGTACATGTGTATGTCCGCAAAGTAGAATATCTCCTTCCTTTAATGCAGGTATATTCTTCTCATCAAGCTTGTGTCCATGTGCAAGAACGATTGATCTGTCATTGAAATTAAGGTATGCCTGCTCTGCAAGTACATTAAAGTCAAGCACCATCTGGTCAACCTCTGTATCACAGTTACCTCTTACGCATATAATCTCATTGCGCAAAGGATTGAGCATTGCAATAACTTCCTTAGGTGCATATTCCTTAGGCAGGTCATTTCTTGGTCCGTGATAGAGAATATCTCCTAAGAGAACCAGTCTGTCTGGCTTCTCTGCTTCATATCTTTCAAGCAGCTTTCTGCAATAATATGCAGAACCGTGTATATCTGATGCAATCATTATCTTCTTCATATTCTGTCCTTTCCTTAGATAAACCAATTCTTAATTATCTTGCAAGCTTATTAAATGTTGGTACTTTATAATGTGAAGCATTACTTAAAAACTGAGATAATGTATTAGGAACTTTGTATGTATCAAGAACCTTCTTCATAAAAGCAATTGATCTTTTCTTATACTTCATACTTCGCAGTACTGTTACCGCAGCCTCATCATCATAACCCCTTGCAAACTGCTTTGCATATCTTGCAAATTTAGTTTTATCAAGTTCAGGAATTTCAAAGTAATTCTGGAATATCTCCATTGCCTCAATAATTCTTGTATTATTAAAATCAAGTTCTACTGCAGGTCTTTTCACCTCTATATTACCAATATGACATACAGACTGCTTACACACGTTAGAATACAGGCTTATATTATCAGACTTGACATTCGTAAGTGAATATTTGTTATACAGGTGTATTCCGGTAAACATTCCGCTTGAATTATCCTCTCCAAAGAAATAATTCAGTAAAAGCTCTGTAATATCTCCCTGCGCGTCTGATTTCTTAATATACATACCTCTTCCAACACGGATTATCTCACCCTCGTCAGAGAGCCTTTCGACTGCCCGGAAGAATGCTTCCTGATTCATCCGCCCAAATCCATGCTCATACATGTCATTAGCCGACACAATTGTGCCATCTGCCACATTATCAAAGTAATCTAATATCTTATCTCTGTTCTTCATAATCTTTAGCACAAATGAAGCTGTTATACTTCTTCAATATCGATTGTCTCTGTTTCTTCTGTATCACCATCAGCAGCCTCTTCCTTTTCAGTTTCTTCTGCTTCTTCCTTATCTGTATTTGTTTCAGATGCTTCTGGTTTTTTCTGCTCATTATCAGATACTTTTCCATTAATTACCTTGACTTCAACCTCAACATCTCCGTCTTTCTCATCAAATATAACATCATCATCAAAATCATCATCTGATGCAAGGCAGTCATCTTCATCAACAAAATCAGAATCTTCCTCATCTTCTTCATCGACATAGAAATTAACAGGAATAACTTCTACATTACTGCATACAGCCTTACCAATAATATATACTGTATGGATTCCTTCCTCATCAACATTATCAACAAGGTTCTTAACTCCTGCTATCTTTCTTGAAATATCACATGTTGCATTGACACCTTCTGGAAGAATGATAGTTACTGAACTTGCATTACTTGAGAAATTAATATATACATCCTTCTCAAACACTGCAAGACCGAGGTCGAGTACTGTCTTAGAAGCCACTGCTTTAAGCTCGCAGCCAGCAAACACCTCGTCTTCAACCTCTATAACCTTCTTCTCTCCGATAGCATTATACTTACGGATTTCATCATCAAAACTATCATTCTCTTCTTTAGCAAATCTTTCCTTAGTCTGCTTGAACTTATCAAAAGCAACCTTGCCTGCTACAGCAGCAGCACCTACTCCTAAAACAACCTTAGCCAATCCATGTTTCTTTGCCATAGTATTATCCTCCAATTCACGCATTATAATGCAATCTACTCTTTAAATTTAATCACCACAAAATTTTATTTTAGTATATCATACTCATTATACAAAAATCAACGCGAATAGACACATCCGCAATAATTCTGCCTGTATAGATTATACTCATGTGAAAGCTCAATAGAACGCTTATATCCCTCTTTTTTCTTAAAATCAGATAAAAGATATGGCATATCATATTCCTCTGACAACTTTAAGCCAATTTCATTAAGCTTTACGCTGTTCTTTAACGGACTTATCGTAAGTGTTGTTGTAAAATAATCAAATCCACCAGTCTTGGCAACCTCACAGGTCTTTCGAAGCCGCAGTTCATAACAGCGGAAGCACCTTTCCCCGCCCTCTTTGCACTGTTCATATCCTTTAGCTATGTCATAGAATTCTTTAGTATCATAATCGCCTTCTATGAAGGAAACCTTATACTTTGCCGGAAATTCACTGATGAATCTCTTCTGTTCCTCTACTCTCTTCCTATACTCTTCTTCGGCTGATATATTCGGATTATAGTAGAATACAGTTATATGGAAATAATCAGAAAGATATTCAATACAATGACTGCTACACGGTGCACAGCAGCTATGAAGAAGCAGAGTCGGAACTATTCCTTCCTTCTGGAAGCCCGCTATCTTCTTATCAAGTTCTTTCTGAAAATTTCTCTGTTCAAAAGGTATTCCCATATTACTTAACCTGTCCTGTTATCTCTTCTAACGCAGCGTAAAGCTTTTCCATCTGCTCATCAGTTCCTATTGAAATTCTTAAGTAATTATCAATAAGTGGCTGGTTAAAATATCTGACAAATATGTTCTTTTCTTTAAGTTTTTCAAATATTTCCTTAGCCGAAACACTCTTGTGTGTTGCAAATATAAAGTTAGCCTTAGAGTCAGGGAATGAGAAGCCTAACTGTGAAAGTCTTTCCTTAGCATTCTCTCTGGTCTTAACTATCTTACCCACGCACTCTTCAAAGTATTCCTTATCATTGACAGACTCAATGCCATAGCTTATTGAAGTTCTGTTCATTGTGTACGAATTGAATGAGAATTTGACAGCATTAAGAGCCTTTATAAGCTCTGGATTACCGAAACAGTAACCTATTCTCATACCAGCCATTGAACGTGATTTAGAAAATGTCTGTACAACCAGCACATTTTCATACTTATTGACAAGCTCCATTGCTGACTTTCCGCCAAAATCAATATAAGCCTCATCAACAATAACAACTACATCCTGATTATGTTTTATAATATCTTCAACCTTATCAAGTTCCATATAAAGTGCTGTAGGAGCATTAGGGTTAGGGAATACCACTCCGCCATTCTCCTTGTAATAATCTTCTGGAATTATATTAAAATCCTTATCAAGCGGCTGCTTCTCATATGGAATTCTGTAAAGGTCAGCCCATACACTGTAGAAAGAATATGATATATTAGGAAACAGTATTGGCTTGTCTGAATTAAAGAATGTCAGGAAACACATTGACAATACATCATCAGAGCCAACTCCTACGAACACCTGATTATCATTCATTCCATAATAAGCTGCAATTGCATGTACAAGGTCTGTAACCTCAGGATCCGGATAAAGTCTTAAATCACTAATATTCATTCTCTCTGCTGCCTCAAGCACCTTAGGTGTTGGAGGATATGGATTCTCGTTGGTATTAAGCTTTACAACATCTTTAACCTTAGGCTGCTCTCCCGGCACATATGGCTCAACTCTTCTAATATTCTTCTCCCATGTCTTCATATATAAGTCCTCTTCTTTCACGAATAATTATAATCCCATCTCTTTAGCAACTTCTGCAAAATGTGGTAATGAATTAACAATTGTCTCATAAGATACACAGTATGCAATTCTAACATATCCAGGGCATCCAAATGATGACGCAGGAACCATAAGGATATTGTGCTTCTTAGCTGCCTCACAGAAAACAGTTTCATCTTCAACAGGTGACTTCACGAAAAGATAGAAAGCTCCCTCTGGCTTTACACATTCAAAGCCCAACTTTGTGAGTCCTTCGTATATTGCCTTTCTATTCTTGTCATATGCCTCAAGATTAACCTGTGCATCAACACATTTTGCAACAACTCTCTGCATAAGTGAAGGTGCATTAACGAATCCTAAAATTCTTGTAGCTACAGAAGCTGCTGACTTAACATCTTCTGAATCTGTAACCTCATCAGGAATAACAAGATATCCGATTCGCTCACCTGGAAGTGAAAGCGACTTACTGTATGAATAACCAACAATAGTATTGTCGTAATATTTAGTAAGATATGGAACATCAACACCATCATAAGCTAACTCTCTGTATGGTTCATCTGCTATTAAGTAAATCTCTGTTCCGTACTCCTTCTGCTTCTTATCCATAATAGCAGCCATCTTCTTTATAGTATCCTCTGAATATACAACACCTGTCGGGTTATTAGGATTATTAACAATAACAGCTCTTGTCTTAGGTGTTATCTTTGCTTCAAACTCGTCAAGCTTAGGCTGGAAATCCACAGTATTAGGTGAAACAACCACTAATTTTCCGCCAAAATTACTTACATAATTCCTGTATTCACCAAAGAATGGCGCAAATGTCATAACCTCTTCGCCCGGATTAAGTAATGTCTTGAATATTGTGTTAAGTCCGCCTGCTGCTCCAACAGTCATTACAATATTAGTATGGTTAAAATGTGTTCCGAATCTTCTATTAAGTGACTCAGCTATAGTCTGTCTCACATCCTCATATCCTGCATTACTCATATAGCCATGTATAAATGTTGATTCTTCATTATCTACTATATCCTTAACCGCTTCATTAACCTCTGCAGGTGCTGGAACATTAGGATTACCAAGTGAGAAATCATACACATTCTCTGCTCCGTATAACTTGGCAAGTCTGTTGCCTTCCTCGAACATTGCACGGATTACCGAACTGTTTTTTACTAAAGAAACCATTGAATCAGCTATCATTGTTTATATCCTCCAAAAAAAATATGACTACATTATAATCAAAATCATTTGATTTTACAACTTTCAATAGATGTAATCATATGTTATTATTTAGATTAGTATTTCATTAATTCCAACTGGGGGAAGAATATTATGTCTAAAACTCTTTATTCAGTATACAGATATATTGTTTTAGGTCTGTTTCTTATTATTAACATATGGCTGTTTCTGCTAAGCATTTTCAGTACGAGCAGACTGACAGCTGATGCAAGTGAACACACTTATTACACAGGAGACCATGTATGGCTTCATATAATCATACTGGCTGTTCTTGTTGCTGCCGTCTTTTATCTTATAAGAAATAACATTTTCACCAGAATTAACAGTTATCTTTCCAATAACGAGAAAACATTTATACGAATCCGCAATATATGTCTTATTATAATTGGTATAAGCGGTGCTGCCTGGGTTCTGCTTACGCAGAGTAATGCAGGCGCTGACCAGTATTATGTACTTGATGCTGCAAGAGGACTTAGAAACGGTGATTATTCAGCATTCCGGTACAACGGCTATATAGCAAAATACACTAATCAGATTGGGCTTCTGTTCATTGAATACATTATAGGTTTCATAGCTGGTGACTATAATTACTTATTCTGGCAGCTTCTTAATGTTGTGATGATTGTATTCACTTACAAGATGTTTTCTGACATACTCGGAATTTTAAAGCTTCCGCGGATTGCAAGCCTGTCCACTATTATACTGGGAATTCTGTTTTTCCCATGGACTCTCTACAGCGTATTCATATATGGCAATGTTGCAGGATTATTCTTTGCCACTGCCGCTTTTAAATACACAATACTTTTTATTGACAGCCTTAAAGAACTTAACAGCTTTAAGATTTCATATATTGTTATAAGCGCTGTTTCCATGATGTTAAGCGTTATGGTTAAGAATAATTATCTTATATTCATGATTGCGCTCATAATCTATACGGTTGCAGAAGCACTAAGACACAGAAATATACAGATTATTCTTGTTACATGTGCCGTAATTGCAGGATTTGCAATTCAGGCCGTTGTTCCAAAGCTTGTTATTGAGAAGATTTCCGGCTGCAATCTTGGAAGCGGTGCTTCAAGCTGGACATGGATTGCAATGGGACTTCACCCATCTGATGGCAATGTTTATGCAGACGGCTGGTACAGCGGGCGTATTGCTGCATTTTACGAGAATAACGATTACGATACTAAGAAAGAAGCTGAGGTTTCTAAAGCAGAGATTAAAGGTTATATTGACACATATAAAAACGACCACAAAGCATTTACATCATTTCTTTCAAAGAAAGTTGCCTCTCAGTGGAATAACCCTGAATTCCAGTGTTTCTGGATAACCAATGTCCGCAGCAGTGATATTGAGAAAAGCCCTGTTATCTCGGATATTCTTTCATTAAAGGGAAGTACACCATTTATCGCATTTCTTAATATAATGCAGAGTATTATTTTATTTGGAAGTATGCTTTATGCTGTGAATACACTTATTGAAGGTACTTTCGCAGGTGCTGCTGTGCTTCCGCTTACTTTTATAGGCGGTTTCATATTCCACCTGTTTTGGGAAGGCAAATGCCAGTACACGCTTCCTTATTTCATGCTGTTACTGCCTCTTAGTATTATTGGTTTTTACAGCATGGCAAAGAAACTGTCCTCAGTCACAAAGAAGCATTTATACAAATGTGGTGTATTCGCTGTAATTCTTTTATTCATAGCAATTATATTCAACCGTTTTATTATTCTTAATCAAGATAATAAGAGTTACAGGCAATACAGGGAATACACTATTGAACAGCAAAAACTTTAACGGGAGGTTTTTATGAACAGACCTGATTGTTTATATATTGTAATTCCATGCTACAACGAGGAACAGGTCCTGCCTGTTACTTCAGGCATGTTTCTTGATGAACTTAACCATCTTATCAAAGCCGGCAAAATCAGTTCTGACAGCAGGATAATGTTTGTCAATGATGGAAGTTCTGACAGTACATGGGATATAATTACGGATTTATCAAAGAAGGATGAACATTTCATCGGAATAAGCCAGAACCGTAACCGCGGACACCAGAGCAGTGTACTTGCCGGTCTTATGGAGGCTTCCCAGTATGCTGATATGACTATATCTATAGACTGTGATGGACAGGATGATATTCATGCAATGGAAGATATGGTTGACGCTTACCACGATGGCTGTGATATCATCTATGGTGTAAGAAATGACCGTTCAACAGATACATTTTTTAAAAGAAACACAGCCAAAGGCTTCTATAAAATCATGGCAAAGCTTGGCGCAGAAACTGTATATAACCATGCCGATTACAGGCTTTTATCAAAGCGTGTGATTAATGAACTGGCACAATTCAAAGAAACTAATCTGTACCTTCGTGGGCTTATCCCGCTTGTCGGTTTTAAAAGTACAAGCGTATATTATTCAAGAAGCGAACGACTTGCCGGAAAGTCGCACTATCCTTTCAGCAAAATGCTTAACCTTGCATTAAACGGCATAACAAGCCTTAGTGTAAAACCACTCCGTCTTGTTATGTCACTTGGTATTATCGTTTCAATCCTCAGCTTCATCGGTGTTATATGGGCTGTCGTTGACAACCTGCTCGGCAACACAGTAACCGGCTGGGCAAGTACAGTATGTATCGTATGCTTCATGGGCGGAATACAACTTATGTGCCTTGGCGTTATCGGGGAATACATCGGGAAGATATATATGGAGGTCAAGAATAGACCCAGGTTTATTATCAGTGAGAGGACTTATCAGGGCAATGAAGATGAAAAGTCTTGATGAGTGATATTGGAAACTCATTTCCTATAAAACACTCATGTATGTATTTCTTATGTGTTTATTTCCGCTTCCGTCCTATAAGAATCCTCATACCTGTTGATTTATAGGTAACTTTTCATATAATTCACGCTTTTGCAGCCCGTAAATACCTTTTTCTCATGACTGAACCTATAAGAATCATTATTTGAACTAATTTATAGGAGTTTTTCTATCAATTTCAGCAAAAATTCTTCTTCAAAGCAAAAAAATACCTATAAGAAGTCATTAATCGACTCCTTATAGGTATTTTAAGCATTATTTTTATCTATCTTAATAGTCAAGTTTGAAATTCACCTATAAATCACACACTTTACATCTTTTTTATAGGTAAACACAGAGGCATTCCAAGCTTATGCAACCCTCTGACGCTTCATAGCATTCAGCACTCATGCAGCAAGAATCACTACTTCACGCTATCTTATAAGCTTTCATTATTCCACACCATCAATAAATCTGGCAACAAAACTTAATGCTGCACCAAGCCCTGATTTTCTGCCACCGCCATCTGATATTCTTAAATAATCCGCATCAGTATCAAAGGAATAATCATTAACAAGACGTTCTTTAATACTACTCTCATATTGCTTAAGATATGGTGCAACTGTTCCGCCAAGAACAATATCACAGTCCATCATTGTGTATATGTTATTAATTCCAAGAGCCAGATTGTCCATATATTCATCTAACACATTGGAATTATTCTTATTCCCCTGCGCTGCCAGTTCAAAGAAATTGTCAAGTGTCATATCAAGCTCTGATGATAATACCTTTTCTGAAACATATGCTTCAAAACAGCCCTTCTTACCACACAGGCACTGCTTTCCTCCAGGGTGAATAACCATATGTCCGAATTCGCCACCACGGTTATGAACACCATTTCTGATTGCGGAAGCGTTAATATATGCACCTCCGACACCTTCACCAAGCATAATATATATTTTTTCATCTTCAGGCTTTCCATTAAACCAGTGGTCTGCGTATGCCTCTGCCCTCGCATCGTTCATCACTACGACCGGATAATCAATAGCTGATATAAGCCTTGTAAAATCATAGTTCTTAGCTTTTAATGGTGGTGCTGAGATAAGAATCTGCTTTTCATCATCAAGTATTCCCGGAACTGTAATGCCAACTCCCAGAATGTCATCTGCGTCTGCTCCAACATAATCCACTGCATGTCTTACCGCATCTGTAAGCTTCTCAATATATGCACTGCTTTTGCTAAAATGTGCTTTAACAGCCATACTGTATATAATCTGACCTTTAAGTCCGACTACATCTACATTAATATAGTCAGCTTTGATATTCACGCTGATAGCTTTTCTTGCATTATTATCAATAGTAATTGCCTGTGCCCTTCTTCCACCCGTTGAAGTGAAATTGCCAACATATTCTATAAGTCCATCTTCCATGAGCATCTTAAGATTCTGATTGACCGTCGGCAGAGACAGACCTAACTGGTCTGCTATCTCCTGCCTTGATATCTTATCCGAATTATATATCAGTCTGAATATACGGTTTTTATTAAGTTTTTTTACATCCGTGTTCGTTAGTTTCTGTGATGAATCCATCCATTACCTCTCGCTTAATCCCGGTTAACTTGTGTGTCAGTTACATTATTCGCCAAATACAGCAATATAATCTTTCTTGAACTTCTCAATTCCTGCATCTGTAAGAGGATGATGAACCATCTGCTCAATTACCTTATATGGTACTGTTGCAATATCAGCTCCTGCAAGTGCGCAGTCTGTAATATGTATTGGATTTCTTACACTTGCACAGATAATCTCTGTCTTAAGATCATAGTTAGCAAATATATCTGCAATATCCTGAATAAGATTAATGCCCGGCTGTGATATATCATCAAGTCTTCCAAGGAAAGGGGACACATATGCTGCACCTGCTCTTGCAGCTAAAAGTGCCTGATTAGCTGAGAATATTAATGTAACATTAACCTTTATTCCCTCAGATGATAACACCTTAGTAGCCTTAAGACCTTCAACTGTCATAGGAATCTTAACAACCATGTTAGGGTGGATTTCTGCAATCTCTCTTCCCTCTTTGATCATTCCTTCTGCATCCTCAGTAGTAGCCTTAACCTCGCCACTTATAGGTCCGTCAACAATTGAAGTAATCTCCTTGATAACTTCCTTGAAATCTCTTCCTTCTTTGGCGATAAGGGATGGATTAGTGGTTACTCCACAGATAACTCCCATGTCATTAGCCTTACGGATATCTTCAACATTTGCAGTATCAATAAAAAACTTCATAATAAAATTCTCCTTGTTAATCACTCATTAATTGTTCTGAATACATTCTTCATTGCAGGATAGATACATCTGAACTTATTGTACTTATCCTCGTATCTTTCTATTATCTTCTCGTCTGGTCTTATTGTCTTTCGTACTTTAACGAGAGCATTAGACGCATCTTCAACGCAATTATACTCCCCGGCTGCAACCATGGCAAGCATTGCCGCCCCCATAGCAGGACCTTCCTCTGACTCTAACAGTTCCACAGGAATTCCAAGTACATTAGCCATAATCTTGCACCACAGTTCTGACTTAGCGCCACCACCGCACATACGGGTTGACTCCACTTTTATGCCAAGACTCTTAGCAACCTCGAAGCAGTCCCTTATTGCAAATGCAACGCCTTCCAGAACTGCCTGTGTCATGTCCTTACGCTCTGTATCCATTGTCATTCCTGTAAATGTGCCTCTTGCAAATTCGTCATTATGCGGTGATCTCTCACCCATCAGATATGGAAGGAAATACACATTGTTATTGCCAAGGTCATCATCTGTTATCTGTGACTGTTCGCCTGCATAATCATTAGTTCCAAGTATCTTGTCCATCCACCAGCCATTAGCTGAAGCTGCACTTAATATACAGCCCATAAGATGATATTTCCCATCCGCATGTGCGAAAGAATGAAGTGCATTGTTGGAATCCACTCCGAATTCCTTGCTTGAAATGAATATTGTACCGCTTGTTCCCAAAGAAACATTACAATGTCCGTCACCGACAGTACCAGTGCCTACTGCAGCAGCTGCATTATCACCTGCACCGGCTGCAACAATTACTTCACTTCCTATTCCAAGCTCATCTGCAATATCCTTCTTTACCGTACCAACACACTCACTGCTTTCAAAGATGCGTGGCATCTGTGCCTCTGTCACGCCACATATATCAAGCATCTGGCGCGACCAACGCCTATTCTTCACATCAAACAGCAGCATACCCGAAGCATCTGAAACATCTGTACAATGCACACCTGTAAGACGATACGCAATATAATCCTTTGGAAGCATTATCTTGTCTATCTTAGCAAAATTATCCGGTTCATTCTCCTTCACCCACAATATCTTAGGTGCTGTGAAACCTGCAAATGCAATATTTGCTGTATATTCTGATAACTTATCCCTGCCTATCACTTCATTCAGGTACTCACACTGCTTCGTTGTTCTTCCGTCATTCCATAAAATAGCCGGTCTTATAACCTCATCATTCTTATCAAGAATAACAAGTCCATGCATCTGTCCACCAAAGCTGATACCACCAACTGTTGATTCATCCTGTCCGTCAAGCAGTTCCTTCATGCCTTCTATACAGGCATCATACCAGTCATATGGATTCTGCTCTGACCAGCCAGCCTTAGGGTAATCAATCGGATAACTCTTTGAAACATTTGCAATGATATGTCCTGCTGTGTCCATAAGAACAAGCTTGACCGACGAAGTTCCAAGGTCAATTCCTATATAATTCATACCAGACTCCTTTCCGCAATCATATATCTATAACCGCATCTGTTTATGCAAATGGATTCTCGCTCTTGTAAAGCATGCCCTTAGGCTGATTGAATGACACATCTTCAACACCGATATACTTAAACACATCAAAAAGTGTCTTTCCAAAATGTCCGAATGCAACTGCACCATGATGTGGAAAATTGCCTTCAATAAGCACATGTCTGTAGAATCTTCCCATCTCTGGAATAGCAAATATACCTATTGCACCAAATGAACGCGTTCTTACCGGAAGAACTTCACCCTGTGCTATGTAAGCAGAAAGCTTGTTATCTGATGAATTCTGGAGTCTGAAAAATGTGATATCTCCCGGAACGATATCCCCTTCAAGTGTACCATTAGTAACTTCTTCAGGAAGTGAACGTGCCATAATCATCTGGTTTCTCATCTCGCAGAATGACAATTTGCTTGATGCAGTGTTGCCACAATGGAATCCCATAAATGTATCCTTCTGTGTATAAGCATATCTGCCTGCGATATCCTCATTGTAAATATCTGCTGGAACTGTATTATTAATATCAAGAAGTGTAACAATATCGTCACTTACAACTTCTCCGATAAATTCACTCAATGCACCATATATATCAACCTCGCATGATACAGGTATTCCTCTTGAAGTAAGTCTTGAGTTGACATAACAAGGAACACATCCGAACTGTGTCTGGAATGCCGGCCAGCATTTACCTGCTACTGCAACATATTTTCTTGAGCCCTTATGTGATTCAACCCAGTCAGTTAATGTAAGCTCATACTGTGCGAGTCTGCTTAAGATTTCAGGCTTTTTATTTCCTGTACCAAGCTCTTTTTCCATATCCCTTACAACATCAGGAATTCTTTCATCTCCTGCATGCTTATTAAAGCTCTCGAATAAATCAAGCTCTGAATTTTCCTCAATCTCAACACCAAGATTATATAAACCTGCGATTGGTGCATTACATGCAAGGAAATTGTTAGGTCTTGGACCAAAGCTGATAATCTTAAGATTGCTTAATGCGTATACCGCCTTTGCTACAGGTATGAATTCATGAATCATATCTGCACATTCTTCTGCTGTTCCAACAGGATACTCCGGAATATATGCTTTAACTCCACGAAGCTTAAGATTATAGCTTGCATTAAGCATTCCACAATAAGCATCGCCTCGTCCCTGAACAAGACCTCCATTAGCTGATGTCTCCTCTGCTGCCGCAATGAACATCTTAGGTCCGTTGAAATTTTTTGCAAGCATTGTCTCAGCAATCTCAGGTCCGAAATTACCAAGATATACACAGAGTGCATTACATCCTGCATTCTTAATATCCTCAAGTGCCTGCATCATATGTATCTCACTCTCAACGATACATACCGGACATTCATAGATATCTCCCTTGCCATACTTTGCTTCATATGCCTTTACAAGATTCTGTCTTCTTGTAACTGAAAGTGATTCTGGAAAGCAGTCTCTTGAAACTGCAACAATACCGATTTTCATAACTGGTGTATTATTCATAACTTATCTCCTTTAACCTATACTGTTATATTCTCTCCCCTTAAGCCGTTAAATGCTCCATCTATATGAGCATCTTCATGGGCTATCAGCCATTTATTAGATGCCGCAAGCAGCTTATCTTCTGCTGTCGCATGAGTATTAACTACATCAAGATTCGTTCCCTTCGGAAGTACAACTACACACTTAAAGCCATGTCCGTCCACACCACATGGTGCATAATGCAGAGTTGTAGCATACACCTCAATGGCAGTACCCTTTGGCACAAAGAATCCTTCAACCTTAGATGTATCATATGTAAAATCATCTTCCACATCTTCTCTTTTGCCAAGCAGCAGAATCATATCTGTTGCCGCAATATTAACTTCTGAACTTCTGTGATATTCCAGTGCATTAAGTTTCTGGTTATGTCCATTACAATACCCTGTCTGTACAGGACATCCACCATATATACTCTCTTCCATTACCTTATGAATCTGTGTATTTTCAAGCTTTTCATCACCTGCAACATATACAACATCTTCAGGCATATCATACGAATCCATAAGTTTCACTATTTCACTGGTATCAATATCAGCAATAACTCTGCCATATTTCTTAAATCCAGCATCCAATACACTCTGCAAAAACACTACCTCCTTTTTCAACTCATGTTAAACTTTTATAAAGTATCTTTCTAAAAGTCATTCTATCACTGTTTTATTTCTAATTCAATAAAAAAATCTCCGATTATCAAAAATGTATCCTGAAAGATACACTCCCAATAACCGGAGATTAATATTAATCTGTTAAATTGCCAATCTTACAATATAATCTTTGATAATGCATCAATTATAATTCCCCATGCTACACCACTCACATAAAGAATCGCAAGAATTCTAAAATTATCCTTCATATCATCGTTCTCTCTGAACAGCACAAGAATACCTACTCCCGAACCGGCAAGCAGTCCTGCCATAAGAGAGCCAAGTCCAAGTACGCCTTCAATATAAAGCTGTGTTAATACTACTGATGATGCACAGTTAGGAATAAGACCTATAATTCCCGCTATCAACGGTCCAATGACAGGCTTATTAAGTATAAGATTTCCCAAAGTCTCTTCACCAACAAAGTGAATTAAAGTATTAAGTGCAAAAGATATAACAACAATAAATGCAAATATAGTTATTGTATGTCTTAACGCTGACTTAAATATGCTTGTCTCACAGCCACAGTGGTCATGATCACATACATGTCCAATCTTTTCTACCATATTATAACTTTTCTTGCTTCTTCTCACTATCAGATCAATTACAACACCCATTATAAGACCTATAAAAACCTTAATGAGTATAAGCTTGACAAGCACTAATACATCTACCTGTTCTGATAAAAATACTGGTATCATCTCGTCTGAAGTAGACATAAAGATGGCAATAAGTGTTCCCATAGTAATTACTTTACCTGCATACAGGTTAGATGCTGCTGTAGAAAAACCACACTGTGGAACAGCTCCAAGTAAAGCTCCTATAACAGGCCCAGCCTTGCCAGAATCCTTGACAAACTTCTTCGTCCTGGCACTTGTCTTATGTTCAAGATACTCCATAGCAAGATAAGTCAGAAAAAGAAACGGCAACAGTTTAACACTATCAATAATAGTATCAAATACCACATCCATCATGATATACAATCGTCCTTTCTTAAAAACAGTCACATAGTTACATATTCATTATGCCTTGGCAAAAAGCTTCTTATAAGGTTCTTCTCCCGAAAACACCTTTCTTGCTTTCTCTGATCTGTTCATAATAAGCTTTGTAACAAAATAACCTATTACTCCATACAGTGATCCAAGTAACAGACTCGCAAGTACATCTGTCGGATAATGAACTGTAAGATATAATCTTGAAACTGCAATCAGAGCTGCAAGTATAACTGCAGGAATTCCTTTCTTTCTGTCCCACAATATAATAGCTAATGCCGCTGCAAAAGAAGCTGATGTATGTCCTGATGGAAAAGACCAGTCCTTAATACCATTAAAGATTCCATAAAGATTCTCAAATGTCGGATCTGCATTGAATGGTCTTATTCTTGCTGACAGATTCTTCATAATTCCGTTACACATAATAAGTGACAGAATTAGTCCAATTGCCATACTAAGTCCTAACTTTCTGTCTTTCTTAAATACCGGTATAAATAAGAACGCCGCACATAATAAAATCCAGAATATTCCAGCATTTCCAAGACAGGTTATAGCATACATAACCGGATCTGTTACAGGATTATGTAATGATTCAAACCAGTGTAAAATCTGAAGTTCCATAATAGTCTCCTTATCATATCATTCTAGTACGCTCCTTTTCAGGCACACCAGAATATTCTATGATATAAGAAATCATTTGTCAATTAAAGGAATATGTTTTTTCATAGTAACATTTACCAGTCCTGCCCCCAAACGGGTGTGCGTACTCCTCAGTTACTCCTATCTGAAATAATCCTTTATCCATATCTGCATATATCAGTGCGACTTCTATATTTCCATCAGAAGTAATTTCTTTGTGTAATACATTGCAGAATTCTTTCATTAAATCTGTTAATATCTCATGCCTTTTTTCATCTCTATATGATGTAAAATCAACATCAGCATACACATCCCCAAGCCTGTCAAATGCATAATCCATTGCCGAATCCAGACTGTGTTTAACTTCCTGATATCTTATATTATTGCCGGTTATAGTAGCATGTATAATTATTACTATTGCAAATGCAACCATAAACCCGCTGCATGTAACAACTCCTCTCAACTGTATCCTCCATTTTCTGATGCCATATTTCTATCCTGTTACACTGTATCTTGCCAGCCCTTTATATTCATGCCATGATGAATATCCAAACATTGCTGCATTTAATTTGTAAGAAAATGTATATTCAATATATTCGTAATCCCCTGTTCTCTTTCTTTCCCCATAACTCAGCACAGCATTATTATTATCAATAGAATTTTTCAGTGCAGCAAATCTGGCATTTCTCTGTGTTTCTGTAAGTACATTGTCAAATCCATCCCCACAACATGCCTCTATATAATTCTCTACATACTGACTCACTTCACTGGCATCTGACACATCTTTATTAATTCTTATAAAATCTATGCTGAACATGCATATAATTGCAAATAACACCAGATAAACAGACGCTTCAATAATACCTTTCATAATCCTCCCTGTCCAATACACGCTTTTATAACATTAAATAATATTTCCCTGTACGCAGTAACAGCATATCCAAGCATAGCAGCCATGGCTATAACCATTGACGCCCCTACTATAACATCTGTATAATTCTCTATAATTTCTTTCATACACCCATTTCCCCCATAAGGATCATCATGAATATCAATATCATAGAATATATTGTTATTACTGCAATTATTATTCCTGCGTATTCTTCAATAAGACTTTCCATTGAATGCCTCCCGCTCTAATTATTAATTCATGATCCAGCTTACAGATACATTGTAACTACAAGCATCATATCCACAGCCATCTTAAATGCCACGAAAAATGTAGGAAAATATTCCGAAAACTTCATCATGCTTGTACTGTCCATATATCGTGTAATTTCCGCCTTATCCGATAATTCATAATTTCTCCTGACTATATTATTAATTGTTGCTGACATACTATCCTGTTCAAGCTCCCCTATTGAATAAAGCATTCTTACTGCTGCCTGAATATCTGTAACACCAAATTCTTTAAGAAAGCCATAATACGGCATTACATCTGACGGATTATTCTCAATGTCACAAATAAACTTCTCCAATGGTTCTTTCATTATAACCGGACAGCAGTCATAAGTATCCTCTACAGCAGACAATAAAGGCTTGTTCTCAAGATTAACAGACAGTTCTCTTAACCATTCTGTAAATCCAAGATATAAATCATTTTTCACTCTTCTTTGGGCACCTTTTTTCTGTAAAAAAGGCGTGCTCACAAGAACAATAATTATTGCCAGCATACATACTGCAGGCAGTTTCATATCAAATATAAACAACACTGCCATAGCAATTATTAATATCAGCCAGACTGGCAGAAGTTTAATTGTCAGCCTCCACACATCTGACTTAAACACAATATTATAATCATACATTATCTGTTTATCTGTTCTGCTTTTACCAAGCCAATCAAACCTGTAATGCTTCCTTGTGTATGTAAAAAACGACATGCATAATATTACAAAAACCACTGCTGCACTCTGATATGCAACAGAATCAGTAATACTGACCGTTTTATCTGAAAACATATTAAGCATATTACACATTATTGTTGTCAGCATAGCCAGTACCATGCTTATAATTATGCCTGCAGATATATCTCTTTTTATCTTTCGGATTTCTTCCTGATACCTGTACACATTATTAACCCATCTGTCAAAGTCCTCAAGTAGCACCTCCATAGCACCGGCATATCTTCCACCCTTTTCTTCAACGCTTATAATAAACTTATGAAGAGTTCTTATTCTTGCACATCCATATTCTTCTTCAATAATCTTTAGTGCATCATTATACACTCTGTCTCCCATTCCATATTGAAGTTCATCTAACGCCCTTCCTATACACTGCTTAAGGCTTCCACTGCTTATCTCATATACATCCTTTAATGCCTGATTAATCTTTGGTGTTCTCATAAACGAATATGAAATCTGATGAAGATAAATATCAACATTCGAAAATCTTGCAGCATCATATCTTTCCTTGAAATATCCCCTTACAAGTCCCGGCACCATAAGCACCACCATAAGCATAGCCAGTGCTGACAGAACATAATTAACCCTGTACAGCATACAGGCACCAAATACCGCGCCCCCTGCCATTATTGTAGTGATAATAAATCTCTTTACCGACATCACACCATTAACATCAGATATATCCTTTATAATCTGATTAACCGATAAATACTTTAATACTCTTCTCAATCATGCCTCCATACATACGGATTGTCTATTCCAAATCTTACAAATTTATCTTTAATATCTTCTGGAATATGAGTATCCTTAAATTCCCCGTCTTCATATATAACAGTACAGCTGTTACTGCCATTATTCCTGCTAAGAAACCCAACCTGCCTTATCTTTCTTTTTTCAAATCTGTCACAATCCACCAATACCACCAGATCTATATACTTATATATACTGTTAATAAATCTTTCCGAAGATTCACCCTTTCCAAGCATTGAATACATTCTGTCTGGCATATCCCTTATATCGTCCAGATGCATTGTTGTCATACAATATGCACCTGTCGAAAGGCTGTTAAGCAGTTCCATAACCTCCGGTCCCCTTGACTCTGATAACAACACCCAGTCAATATTATGTCTAAGCCCTGCTTTAATAATGTCCTGATACGATACTTTGGAATCAACAAAAAATTCAACACATTTGCTGTGAGGATTAATCTGACGGTAATGAATTTCCTGATTGTCCTCATATACTCCAACCTTTTCTTCTGCCGGAATAAATGTTGCAAGATACTTGAGAAGCTCTGTCTTTCCTGCATGCGGCTGTCCACCTATAACTGTTGACAAATGTGCAGTTACACAATTCTCAAGTAATGTGATAATGCTCTCTGGTGCATAGTCAGACTGAATCAGATCAGCATGTCCGAAACGAAGCTTTCCCGGTATTTTTCTTATAGCCATGCTTTTCTTTCCACAACGCGATTCATGCCATATTGAAATTCTCAGGGTTTCGGTGTTCGCTTCCAATATCGGGTGTACCCTGTTAAAAGGTACCCCCATAATATTAGCAAGTCTTATTGACAGATTATCCATATATCTATCACTTAGTTCTTTCATGGCAATATAGCATCCTCTTCCCAACTGGGTTATCCACAGATTGTGTCCATCCCACTCAATATCTGTAACAGATTCATCTGATATCTCATCCTGAATTTCTGAAAAAAGATCATCCTTATTGTTATCTATCAGTTGCTGAAGCTGTTCTTTCTCCATATATTCTCCTATCCTGTACTACTCCGGTTTACTTGCATCTATTGCATCATATATATGTTCTTTATACGATATGTCGCTTACTGCCTCCTTGGTTCTGTCTGTAACAATAGTAACAACCGCTGCTGTAAGCAGTACTGCAGCAAGCACTCCCGCAAGTGCTATAACTACTTTTCCATAATGTTCGATAATATCATGCATATACTTATCCTCCTCTAGATATATTTTATTTAAAAAGCGCTTTTTATATTATAGATAATATCATGCAGAATAATATTTGTAAAGATATAAAATATATTTATTTTAAAAAAAGGCTTTTGCGCCATATTTCAGGTACAAAAGCCTTTATAAAATATTATTTTCTGTTAAGTGTAATTGTGTCATCACCGCTTGTCAGTGTCAGCACATCTTTTTTCAATGTGTAAGCAAATTCTGTTGTATCATCTGTTCCAAGATATGTAACAGTTATGCTTAGCTTTCCATCCTTAGCCTCGTATGATGAAATATTAACATTGATACCGCCAATCTGCTGTGTTCCTGTTCCATCTGCATTGAAGGTATATGTATAATCATCACCTTCCCATGTTCCTACAACTGAATCTTTCTTTCCACATCCGGCAAATACTCCCACAACAAGTACAAGTACCGCAATTATCCCTATTCTTCTTACTGCTCTGCTCATAATTCTCCTTTATACATTAATTGTTTTAACAGCTTCTACAACTTTGGTAAACTCCATTCCATGAGAAGCCTTTATAAGTATATTATCACCTGTTTTCAGAATATGTCCAATACTTTTTAACATATCATCTCTTGTTTCAAAATCATGTACTTCACAACCATGCGCATTGTAATTAGTATCAATATATGCTCTTGTTCCTGCCGCAATCTGTGCAGCAAGGTCACCTGCTGTTATAAGTACATCAATATCCTTAGTTCCAAGATACATCCCAACATCGTAATGCATCTGTTTCTCGTTCTCACCAAGCTCAAACATACTTCCAAGAATAGCAACTTTTCTTCCAATAGCAGTGTCAAGAACATCAAGCGATGCCTTCATTGAAACCGGATTGGCATTGTAACAGTCATCAATTATTGTGAAGCCATTTTCCTTAATAATATTGTTTCTTCCTGCAATTGTCTTTAAATTTCTTACACCACGCTCAATTTCAAGAGATGAAAGACCAAGCACAGAACCAACAAGTGCAGCAGCCATCGCATTATATACCATATGATGTCCGGGTACCGGTACTGTCATGTCAAACGTTGAATATTTATCTGCTGTATCAAGGCCATGAATTGTAAAGCTAGTTCCATCAAGTCCAAGGCTCTTTATATTATCTGCATATACCCCGTCTTTGTTGCTTATTCCGAACACAAGAGGACGCTTGCCGTGTACCTGGCTGATTGTTGATAATTTGTCGTCATCTCCGTTAAGAATAACAATTCCATCCGGATTCATATAATTAAATATCTCTGTTTTAGCCTTAAGTATACCATCTCTTGTTCCAAGATTCTCAAGGTGGCAAAGGCCAATATTAGTGATAACACATATATCAGGCTGTGCAATCTTAGATAATCTGTCCATCTCACCAAAATCACTGATTCCCATCTCAAGAACAGCAACTTCATCATCATCTGTCAGTCTGAAAACAGTAAGTGGTAATCCAATCTCATTATTGAAATTACCAAGTGTCTTTAATACTCTGTATTTCTCAGAAAGCACAGAACTTATTGTTTCCTTGGTACTTGTTTTGCCAACACTTCCTGTGATTCCTACAACCTTGACATCCAGATTATTTCTGTAAAGAAGTGCAAGGTCCTTTAATGCCTGAAGACTTGATTCAACCTGTATATACGAATGTTCTTCATCCGGCAGCTCCTTCTCAGAAATAACGCATGCAGCGCCCTTCTCAAAGCACTGTCCTATAAAATCATGTCCATCACTTCTTTCACCTTTAATGGCAATAAAAAGCCCGCCCTCAGCTACCTTTCTGCTGTCAATCGTAATGGCAGTAATCTCTTTGTCATAATCTTCTCCATTGCCATGATATATGCCGTTAACAGCTTGTGTCATGGCTCTTAAGGTCATTCCCTTCATAACACAATATCCTCAATTCTTTTCTTAGGCACATGATGTACCTGATTCTCATCTCTGTAATACTTGATATCTCCATCCGCAGGAATATCCTCAAGCACCACTTCTTCTTTAGGATAGCCAAATGCGATGACATACACAATCTTTAATTCAGACGGTATATTTAGCTGTGCCTTTAACTCATCTCTTTTAACATTGCCAAAAAAGCATCCGCCAAATCCGGCTTCTGTAGCTTCAAGAAGCATTGTCTGTCCGACAATTCCCGCATCAACTTCATCATTGACATTCTCTGGACAGGTTATAACAATATATCCTGTTGGCTTCTCACCTTCAGATGGACCATCCCAGTCCTTTAAATATCCGGCAAATCCTAATAGTCTGAAAACTTTCTCATTCTCTTCCTTATCACACACAATTCTATACTTAAATGGCTGTCTGTTAGCTGCTGACGGAGTAAGTCTTGCAGTCTCAACAAGCTCCATAAGCTGCTGCTTTGTCAGCTTCCTATCCTGATAAAATCTTCTGTATGATCTGTTTTTCTTAACAAGTTCCTTAATCATAACCACAACAACCTCATTATTTATTCATGCTTAACATTTTATTCATACTTTGCAAGAGATATCTCGATAATCTTCTCTGTAAGCTCATCATACGATATACCTACTGCTGCAGCCTCCTGAGGAATAAGGCTTGTGTCAGTCATTCCCGGAAGTGTATTAATCTCAAGACAGAATATATTATTATTCTTGTCAAGAAGTTCATCAACCCTTGCGTATGTTGTAACGCCTGCTGCCTGACAGCATTTTTCTGCCCAAAACTGCATCTGGCTTGCAATATCTTCCGGAATATTGGCAGGGCATGTCTCCTTAGTAGAGCCAGCCTTGTACTTATTCTTGTAATCATAGAAGCCTTCCAGCGGTTCAATCTCAATTACTGGAAGTGCCTTTCCATCAAGCACTGCAACTGAGAATTCTCTTCCATCAACAAACTCTTCAACAAGTACAGTATCTTCATAAGAAAATGCTTCATTGAGGGCCTCTTCAAACTCTTTCTCGTTATGTGCTATCGAAACACCAACGCTTGAACCCCCACAACAAGGCTTAACAACGCATGGGAATGGAACATATTCAATCTTATGTCCTTTATGTAATGTCACACCCTTAGGCATAGGAATTCCCTCTGGTACAAGAACCTTCTTAGCAAGTTCCTTGCTCATTGATATAGCACTGCTTAAATAATCTGTACCTGTATATCTGATTCCAAGCAGATCAAATGTAGCCTGAACCTTACCATCCTCGCCATTGCTTCCATGAAGTCCCATAAATACCATGTCTGCTTCTTTGCACAATTCTAATACATTACGTCCGAAAAAGCTTTCTCTAGCCTCAGTTCTTCTCTTAACCTCTGCCGGAATGTCCGCTGTTTTCTTCTTTAAATTGTCAGATAGTTCTCCCAAATCATTCTTTTCTGTAAAAAATGTCTTAACCTCACTGTCATCAACACCTAAGAAGATATCAAGCATATTTGCTTCATGTCCGTTTCTTCTAAGACTCTCGCATACTCTGTATCCTGTGACTAATGAAACGTCTCTTTCTGTACTTGTTCCACCTGCTAAAACTACTATTCTCATAATTTCTCCTTTATCCCTGAACTTTTCCACAATATCCACATAGTTATTCACATTTTTCGTCAATTGTAAATTTTTTGTAAAGTTGTCAGATAATTGTAATATATTTATATAATCCACATATTCTTATGCAGAATCTGTGCGAATTATTACGGTCTTAAATGGCTTCCTTCATACTTTGTATGTGCCTGTAAAACCTTTCTTAAAGAATCAATTCTTCCAGAAAGTTCACCTTCCGGAACAACTATCTCCAGTGATTCAGCCATAATATCTATCATTGTATTGGTAAATTTACTCTTGTATCTTATAAGGACATCAAGCTTTTCCTCATATTCTCTCGCATCTAAAAACTTGTCGAGAACGCTGTCCTCTGCAGCAACCTGCTGCTCTGGCTGGGCCAGCGAGTTATCCACACTGTCCTCTTTTAATGTGTATGCTTCATTAATTCTATTGTCTGAATTAACTCTTACTGCCTGTGAATTGTCAGACTGTAAATTGTCAGATATCTCCTGCATCGTCAAAGGATCTACCTGCTCAAATCTATATTTCTGTGCTACATCCGGATATTTTACATGATCCACTTCACTCATGAACATATCATATGGTCTTACATACACAGCATATTCACCATACATAGCCTGATATACCACCATTTTCTCTTTGGTTTCTGAATGATATGCAACACACTTTACCTGATACAGCTTATTCTTAAAATGCTTATAAAATCCGCCTGGTACTAACTGTCTTTCCATCAGTAAACCTCCCTCCAAAAATATACTGTTATTTTATCGCACAATGCCGTCTCTTACAACATCTTTTAAACACTTTGCCAAATGTTTTACACTTTAATAAGTTGTCTGAGTATGGTAGAATTATATTTATATTTTATAAGAGGAGCTTACTATGAAACAGATAGATTTACATGTTCATTCCACATGCTCTGACGGAACTGATTCTCCTGCTGTTCTGGTTGATAAGGCAATTGAGAAGGGACTCGCTGCATTTGCACTTACTGACCATGACACTACTAGGGGAGTTAAGGAAGCTCTTTTAGCATGTGAAAATGTTAATAACAAAGGCCACGAACTTGAAGTTATTCCCGGAGTTGAGATAAGTACTAATTTTGATAATACTGAGATACATGTTGTCGGGCTTTTTATAGATTATCACGACAATGAATTTAATTCATTTCTTAATAAACAGCTAAACTCAAGAGATGAAAGAAATAAGCAGGTATGTGAACGTTTTCAGAATATTGGAATTAATATTACATATGAAGATATGATAAAGACTTATGGCGACGCTGTAATTACAAGAGCTCATTTTGCAGACAGACTTGTTACAATTGGAGCTGTTGGAGACAGGAATGAAGCATTTGACAGATATTTAAGTCAGGGAAAGCCTTGTTTTGTGCCAAGAGTCAAAGTTGACCCTGCAGAAGCTATTGAGCGTATTCACCAAGCCGGCGGTATTGCAATCTTAGCTCACCCGGTTCTATATCATCTTGGCAATGCCCAGATGAACAAATTGCTTGACCATATGTGCTCTGCCGGACTTGATGGAATTGAAGCCATATATTCAACCTACAAGATGGGTGATGAATTATCAATCAGACGGATTGCTTCTGAAAGAAATCTGCTGATATCCGGCGGTTCTGATTATCACGGTAAGAATAAACCACATATCCAGCTTGGAACCGGCATGGGACATTTATTCGTTCCTTATGAACTGCTTGATAAGATGAAAGATTCCATGCCAATCACCAACACACAGAAGGAGACTTACGATGAATAATAAAATTCCAAAAGCTATACAGCTCTTTTTAACTTTCATAAAAATAGGTGCATTTACTTTTGGAGGCGGTTATGCTATGTTACCACTGATTCAAAAAGAAATTGTTGAGAAGAAGCATTGGATAACTGATAATGATATTCTTGAAATAGTGGCTATCTCCGAGTCAACTCCCGGACCAATTGCAATTAATGCGGCTACTTTTGTTGGCTTTCGTATCTGTGGTTTTTTGGGGGCACTATTTGCAACACTTGGAGTTGTGATACCATCCTACCTGATTATTCTTATTATATCTTTTGTACTTAAAGAATTCCAAAGCATAAAAATTATACAATATGCCTTTAATGGTATCAGAGCTGGTGTACTTGCTCTGATTATCAAAGCTCTCTGGTCAATGTATATTCAATGCCCTAAGAATGTTATTTCCTATATAATTATGGCATGTTCTTTTATTTTGACTGCTTTGCTTAATGTAAATGTGCTTATTGTAATTATCAGCTGTGCAATATTAGGTTTAGTAACATCTATTACCATATTAAGGAGGAAATGTTAATGATTTATCTTGAGCTTTTTTATATTTTCTTAAAAATCGGTGCATTTACCTTTGGCGGTGGTTATGCTATGTTACCATTGATTCAGGATGAAGTTATTGCTCATAATTGGATAGATTCACAGTCACTTATTGATTTTATAGCAGTTAGCGAAAGTACACCTGGACCATTTGCTGTAAATATAGCAACATATGTAGGAGCAGAGGTTGGCGGTATTTTCGGTTCTTTTTGTGCAACACTCGGAGTGATACTCCCATCCTTTATTATCATTCTTATTGTTGCAAAATGTTTTATTCAATTTCAAAAAAGTATAGTCATAAAGGGATGTATGTCAGGATTAAAACCTGCTGTAGTTGGTTTGATTGGTTCTGCTGTAATTTCGATGAGTTCAACCGTTTTCATACCACAAGGGTTTAATACTACTGTTTTTACTGATATTTCTTTTTATACAACATTAATTATATTTCTGATATCCGTAGTTTTAGCATTCAAAAAATTAAATCCAATTTTAATTATATGCTTATCCGCAATACTCGGAATAGTATGCGGATACATATAATTATAACAAAACATCATAAAAGACTCAGATTAACGGTCCTGGATAGTTTAAATTAATGCCTGTATCATTTTTCATCCACAACCTGGAAGATAAAGAATTTCAGATAATAGCTCTCCTGCGCCTCCCACAGTATTGGGTGGTCAGGTGACTGTGTCCTGAACTCGACCTGACGGAGTCTTTTATGTACAGCTTTAGCGGCTTCCTTAATAGTCTTGGTAAGAAGCTCCTGTGTCATGAAGTGTGAGCATGAACAGCTTGCAAGATAGCCGCCGTCTTTGACAAGCTTAAGTCCCTTCATATTGATTTCTCTGTAGCCCTTAATTGCGTTCTTTGTAGCTTCCCTCGATTTGGTAAATGCCGGCGGGTCAAGTATTACAACGTCATATTTCTCACCTGCTTCGTTAAGCTTCGGCAGCTCATCCAATACATTGGCACATTTAAAATGTACTGTATCCTCAAGTCCGTTAAGCTTAGCATTGGCTCTTGCCTGTTCAACAGCATATTCAGATATATCAAGTCCTGTAACTTCCTTAGCACCTGCAATTCCTGCATTTAATGCAAATGTACCCATATGGGTGAAGCAGTCTAATACTCTCTTGTCCTTACACAGCTTCTGCATTGCAAGTCTGTTGTACTTCTGGTCGAGGAAAAACCCTGTCTTCTGTCCATTCACAACATCTATCATATAGTGGACACCATTCTCAACTATCTCAACATTAGTGTCAAATTCATCACCAATAAAGCCCTTTACTCTCTCCATTCCTTCAAGTGTACGGACTTTGGCATCGCTTCTTTCATATACTCCACGAATTTCAATACCTTTTTCACGAAGGATTTCCTTCGCTTTTTCGACAATTAGTGACTTAAATCTGTCAATTCCTAAAGCAAGCGATTCTACAACAAGCACATCTGAGTACTTATCTATAACAAGCCCCGGCAGAAAATCTGCCTCCCCGAATATAAGACGACAGGCAGAAGTATCTACTGTGTCAAATCTGTATTCAACCGCAGCCCTTACTCTCTCCTCAATAAATGCCTCATCAACAACATCAGTGTGTCTTGCAAGCATTCTTACTGTAATCTTGGATTTTCTGTTAATAAATCCGATTCCCATGAAATAATCATCAAAATCGAGCACCTCAACAAGATGTCCGTCAATTATTCCGTCAGACATCCATTCAATTTCGTTATCATATACCCAGGCACCGCCTGCCTTTAAGGTTCTTCCTTCACCTTTTCTTAATCGTATCTTTCCGCATACGCTGAATAAATCTTCCATTCTGTTCCTTCCTGCCAGATTTTTCTGACATTTATCATAATTATTCATAATATATTAATCCGTTGACGGATTACCAAGAAAATAAAACATACATACTCCTGCAACCGTAATAAGAAGCGACACGAGCTTAATCCATGAAAATGTAGTCTTCTCACTTCCAAACAGCCCGAAAAGTCCCAGCAGATATGACACTATTATCTGTGCAACTACGATTGTAACCTCCGCTTTAGCAATTCCAAGACCACTTATGCTTTTAATAACTGTAAATGTTATAAATGCACCTATCACACCTCCAAGAAGTGTAACCTTATTATCAACCTTAAACAGCTTCATGATATCAGGTCTTCCGTCAATTACCCACATAATCGCACAAGTCGCCAGTGCTGTCAACTGCACAAACATTGCCGTAACCCACACACTGCTTGCTTTCGTAACATTTGTATTAAACGCCCCCTGTAAACTCATAAGTGCTCCTGATATTATTGCAATTAAAAAACCTGCCATCAGCTTATAACCTCCATAAGTTTTCTATAGAATAATTATAAGTTAATAGCAGGAATATTATACATTATTTTGAAGAACCGTTTCCTGAATTGACTGTAGAAGCTTCAGTCTGTTTTGCCATTCTGTCTATGCATGCTGCAAATGAATTATATGCTTCATCGACATTTGTACCGTCATATACCTGATGAAGCATAATTTCATATCTCATATACACTTCACCAACACCAATATATTTAGCTTTGACCACAGAGTCTGAATAAATATCATGCATTGCTTTATAGTTTTCTACATTTCTCTTAACCTTAATATCAGCTCTTGCACAGCTTTTCTTGGCAGTACTCTCCATATAGTCTGCATAATCATAAGAAATAGCTCTTGCTACAGCCTTCGATGCATCTACATTCTTAGTGTATGGATTAACAACAGCCATAGTAGTAACTGACATTGCTTTTGATTCAACATCATTCCCCATTGAAGGATATTTACATATGCCATAATCTATTTCTGATAAATCAATCTTAGATATACTGTCTGCATCAAGAATTGTATATAACAGATTTCCTGTTGAAAACAAATCCACACATGTCTCAAGGCTTGTATTATTTCTGTCTGTTCCAAATGCACTGTTTAACTCAGCATATTTTTTAAGTGCTTTCTTTATAGAATCTCCATCTACAGAAACCGAAGAACTGTCCTCAGAATTATTGCCGCCTATATTAATATATTTTCCACAAGCCGGATAATTAAGAAACATTGAACCTGGTGCCCATTGAAATACCATTGATACATCCTGATTCTCATCAGTCACCTGATAATTATCACTAATCTGTCTAATCTGATCAATTGTTTCTACAGGTTCAGCATACTTCTTATTATATACAAGAAATGATGTATTAAATGATACCGGATATCCATATAATTTGCCATTATATGAACAGGCTGTCATTGCAGCCTTTCCAAACACATCCTCATTGTACACCTGAGGATACATATCATTTTCGGACATAAGCCCCATAAGATATGCTTTCTCTATCTCTTCAGATGTCAGAAAATACAAATCACATGCATTATCATTGCGAACAGATTCATCATATATATAATTTATATATGAATCTGCTTCGACATATACAGGATTGATGGTAACAAGTTCATTAGCCTGCTTAAACTGCTTGGCAACAAATTCAAGATAAGGCTCATAATCACTGTTATTAAACCATACATTAACTGTTATGGGTCCATCAAGATTAAGAGTCCTCGCAGCCTGTGTCCTGTCATCTTTATTACCACAGCCTGCAAAGACTGTCAGCATGGTAACAATCAGCATCATACTGATAAATCTTCTTAATTTCATAAAGTAAACTCCTGATTCTAGAAGGATTTCTTAAGCTTAGCTATGCATTCATCTACATCTGCCTTAGTGATTACAAGTGGTGGAACAAATCTTATAACATTAGTTCCTGCTGAGAACAGAATAAGTCCATTATCAAGTGCTTTGGCAATTACGTCCTTAGGATTAACTGATAACTCAAGTCCCTGCATAAGACCCATTCCTCGTCTCTCGACAACAACATCTATTGTCTCAACAAGCTCATCAAGCTTTTCTTCAAAGTAAGCAGATACTTCCTTGACATTATCTAATACATGCTGCTTCTCAAAAAGTTCGAACACCTTGGTTGCTGCTGCACATGCAAGTGGATTACCACCGTATGTTGTTCCATGGTCTCCTGGAACTAATGCCTTCGCAACTTCCTCTGTCGCTGCAAATGCACCTACAGGAACTCCACAGCCAAGAGCCTTGGCAACTGTAAGGATATCAGGCTTAACGCCATACTGCTGGAATGCAAACATACTTCCTGTTCTTCCCATTCCGCACTGAATCTCATCAAGTATAAGAAGGATTCCCTTCTCATCACATAACTTTCTTACACCTTCAATAAATTCTTTAGTAGCAGGATAAATTCCTCCTTCACCCTGTACTGTCTCAAATATTATAGCACAAGTTTTGTCATTAACAAGTTCCTTTACACTGTCAAGGTCGTTATACTGTGCAAACTTAATTCCCGGTATCATAGGTCCGAATGCTTCCTGATAATGCTTATTTCCAGTTACTGCAAGTGCTCCCATACTTCTTCCATGGAATGAATGCTGCATTGCAATAATCTCTGCATCAGCCTTTCCGTTCTTGACATAATAATATTTCTTTGCAAGCTTAACTGCACCTTCAATAGCCTCTGTTCCACTGTTAGTAAAGAATACTCTGTCCATTCCTGAAGCCTTTGTAAGCGCAGTTGCAGCCTCTACAGCCGGTTCATTATAAAAATAATTAGATGTGTGTATAAGCTTATCAATCTGTGCCTTTAATGCATCGTTATATTCTTTATTGTTATAACCAAGTGCAAATACTGCTATACCTGCTCCAAAATCAAGATATTCTTTACCATCTGTATCATAAAGTCTTACTCCGTCACCCTTATCAAGTACTATCTGGTAACGGTTGTATGTATGAATCAGCTTCTCTTCTGCTGTTTCTATAATCTGCTGTGTATTCATGATTACTCTCACTTTCCTATTCTTATGAGCACACATTTTCACATGAGCCAATATAATATTATAACCTCAAAGCTTACGGTTCGCAATTATTTATCTGAATCAAAGAATTTTTCTGCATCGTCTGAAAGAATAGCTGTACCAACACCCTTGTTAGTAAATATTTCAAGAAGAAGGCAGTGTGGAATTCTTCCATCAAGAATATGTACTCTTGATACACCATGCTCAATAGCATCTATACAGTTATTAAGCTTAGGAAGCATACCGCCGCCGATTGTTCCGCTCTCTAAAAGAGTTCTCGCCTCTGAAGTAGAAAGCTCAGATATAAGTGAATCCTTATCGTCAAAATCCTTATATACACCTTCGATATCTGTTAAGAATGCAAGCTTCTCAGCATTGACAGCTCTTGCAATTGCACATGCTGCATCATCTGCATTAATATTGTATGCATGAAAATCATCATCATATCCGATAGGACATATTACTGGGAGGAAATCGTCCTTAAGCAAGGATTCAATAAGTGTTGTGTCAACATCTGTCACTTCACCAACATATCCTATGTCCTCACCCTTAGAATACTTCTTCTCAACCTTTAACATGCCGCCATCCTTACCACTGATACCGCATGCCTTGACACCAAGCTGCTCAATCATTGAAACAAGACTCTTATTAACCTTGTTAAGAACCATCTCGGCAATCTCCATTGTTGGCTCGTCTGTAACTCTTAAACCATTCTTGAATTCAGGTGTCATGCCTGACTTTTCAACCCATTTGCTGATTTCCTTACCACCGCCGTGAACGATGATTGGCTTAAAACCAACAAGTTTAAGAAGAACTACGTCCTGAATAACTTTTCTCTTAAGTTCTTCATCTACCATGGCACTTCCGCCGTACTTAACTACAATTATCTTTCTGTTAAATTTCTGGATATAAGGAAGTGCCTCAACAAGCACCTGTGCCTTCATAAGTTCCTCTGTCATATCTTTTGCGCTCATAATAATCTCCATTTCATATTTATTCAGATATATTTGCTTTAAAATGCTGTGTCAGATTAGCTTCTGTAATCAGCATTTATCTTGACATAATCAAATGTAAGGTCACAGCCCCATGCTGTAGCGCTTGCATCCCCCTGCTTAACATCCGCAATAGCAATTACAGGATTCTGTGAAAGTATTTCCGTTGCTTTCTCCTCGCTGTAATCTGTAGCAGTTCCATCTTTAACAATCTGAAGCTCACCTGCTTCACTCTTAAAGAATATATCAACCTTTTCAGGGTCAAAGTCAGCACCAGAATATCCCATTGCACAGAGAATTCTTCCCCAGTTAGCGTCATGTCCGAATATTGCTGCCTTAGTAAGACTTGATGTAACAATTGACTTAGCAAGTGTCTTGGCTTCTGCCTTAGTTGTTGCACCCTTTACCTGAACCTCGAAAAGACATGTACAGCCTTCGCCGTCACCTGCAATCATCTTGGAAAGCTCTGTAAATACATAGCTTAAGCCTTCATAGAAAGCATTATAATCAGCACCCTCTTCTGTAATCTTCTTGTTGCCAGCCATTCCGTTAGCAAGAACAAGAGCTGTATCATTAGTTGATGTATCTCCATCAACTGATATCATGTTAAATGAATCATCAACAATTGCACTTGTCATCTTCTGAAGAAGTGCCTTGTCGATATCACAGTCTGTTGTTATGTAGCAGAGCATTGTTGCCATGTTAGGATGAATCATTCCTGCGCCCTTGCACATACCACCGATTGTTACCTTAGTACCTGCAATCTCTACTTCTACAGCAACCTGCTTGCTTCTTGTATCTGTAGTCATAATTGCCTCTGCTGCCTGTGTTCCTGCTTCTAATGAATCATCAAGCATTGGAGCAAGCTTTTCAATTCCTGCACATATTCTGTCAACAGGAAGCTGCATTCCGATAACACCTGTTGAACCGATAAGTACTGCATTCTCCGGTACATTAAGAACCTTTGCAACTGCCTTTGCTTCTTCTGCACATGCGTTATCTCCTTCAACGCCTGTACATGCGTTGGCAACACCGCTGTTTACAACTACAGCCTGTGCAAAGTCTTCATTATATACAATGTTTCTGTCCCATTTAACAGGAGCTGCAAATACTTTGTTAGTTGTAAATGTTCCTGCTGTAACACATGGCTTCTCACTGTATACAAGTGCCATATCTTTCTTTCCGTTCTTATATTTAATCTGTACTTCACATCCGGCAGCCTTGAATCCTTTAGCTGCTGTAACACCGCCTTTAATTATATTCATAACATCCTCCTATTGTACATTTATTATGGAAACATTGGTGCAAGCTGTAATCCCTCATTCTCTGGAAGTCCGAAGAGAAGGTTCATATTCTGTACTGCCTGACCTGCTGCACCCTTAACAAGATTATCTAACGCTCCCATCATAATAAGTCTGTTGGTTCTTGGCTCAATCTTAAATCCTATATCAACAAAATTGCTTCCCTCAACCCAGCGTGTTTCAGGGCATACATCTTTAGGAAGTACTCTTACGAAATATTCCTTATCATAGTACTTGTCATATGCTGCCTTAACATCTTCGTATGTAACATCTTTGGCAAGGTTGGCGTATGCTGTTACAAGAATTCCTCTGTTCATTGGAACCAAATGTGGTGTGAAGATAAGCTTTAAATCATCTCTTCCACATGCATAACCTAACTGTTCCTCAATCTCAGGTGTATGTCTGTGAGTTCCGACACCATAAGCCTTCATGCTCTCATTAACTTCGCAGAAAAGGTTGGCAACCTTAGCTCCACGTCCTGCACCTGAAGTTCCACTCTTAGCATCAATTATAATTGTATCCGGATTGATTATTCCTTCCTTAACCATTGGGTAAAGTGTAAGAATTGATGTTGTTGTATAACAGCCCGGATTAGCAATAATTCTTGTATCTTTGCTTACCTTGTCTCTGTTAATCTCACATAAGCCATAAACAGCTTCATCAATATACTGTGGTGCTTTATGCTCAAGCTTATACCACTGTTCATATACATTAACATCCTTAAGTCTGAAATCTGCACTCAGATCAATAATCTTAGTCTTTGAAAGTATCTCATCATTAACAAGTGACGCACATAAGCCCTGTGGTGTTGCTGTAAATATAACATCAACCTCGTTAGCAAGCTGCTCCATATTGTCGTCCATACATTTTGCATCTACAAGCTTAAACATGTTTCTATATACATCTGAATAATTCTGATCTATGTAACTTCTCGAACCGAGCCATACAATCTCTGCATCCTTATGTCCTAATAATAATCTGACAAGCTCGTTACCTGCGTAACCTGTCGCACCGATAATACCTACTTTAATCATAACTCCTCCTTGTGGCTCTCTCTTTTGCGAAGCAAAATGCATATATTCAACATTTATGCATAAAATAACGCAAAATGTAAATTGATAACCTACATTATAGCAACTTTTTTTCTTATGTAAAGGATATTTTAAAGAAAATTTATATTTATACATTTTTGTTGTATATTAATGTATAATATGCATAATTTGTTGTTGCATTTTTAAATAAAGTAGTTTATTATAATCTGCAGGTGCATAGCATATGTGTTTTACTATGTAAACTTAATAATATACGGAGGAATATATAATGAAAGAAAAAGTTATTCTTGCTTATTCTGGCGGACTTGACACAACTGCCATCATCCCTTGGTTAAAGGAAACATACAACTATGATGTTGTCTGCGTATGTGCAGACTGTGGTCAGGAAGAGGAGTTGGACGGACTTGAGCAGAGAGCTCTCTCATGTGGTGCAGCCAAGTTATATATAGAAGATATCACTGATGAGTTCTGCGACAACTACATCGTTCCATGTGTTCAGGCACACGCTGTTTATGAAAATAAATATTTACTTGGTACTTCAATGGCAAGACCTCTTATCGCTAAGAGACTTGTTGAGATTGCCCGTAAGGAAGGTGCTGTTGCTATCTGCCACGGTGCTACTGGTAAGGGTAATGACCAGATCAGATTCGAGCTTACAATCAAGGCTTTAGCTCCAGATATCAAGATTATCGCTCCTTGGAGAGATTCTAACTGGAAGCTTCAGTCTCGTGAAGATGAGATTGAATACTGCAGACAGCATGGTATTCATCTTCCATTCAGCACAGACTGTAGCTACAGCCGTGACCGTAACATCTGGCATATCAGCCATGAAGGTCTTGAGCTTGAAGATCCAGCTAATGAGCCTAACTACAAGCATTTATTAGTTCTTGGATGCACTCCTGAGGAAGCTCCGGATGAACCAGAATATGTTACTATGACATTTGAAAAAGGTGTTCCAAAGTCAGTTAATGGCAAGGCTATGAAGGTTTCTGATATTATCAGAGAGCTTAACAGACTTGGTGCCAAGCATGGTATCGGTATCATTGATATCGTTGAGAACCGTGTTGTTGGTATGAAGTCCCGTGGTGTATATGAGACTCCTGGTGGAACAATTCTTTACGAAGCTCATCAGCAGCTTGAGGAATTAGTTCTCGACAGAGATACAACAACATTCAAGATGGATGTTGGTAACAAGTTTGCACAGGTTGTTTACGAAGGAAAGTGGGAGACACCTCTTCGTGAAGCACTTCAGGCATTCGTTGAGAAGACTCAGGAATATGTAACAGGTGAAGTTAAGTTCAGACTTTACAAGGGTAACATCATCAAGGCTGGAACAACATCTCCATATTCACTTTACAATGAGTCAATTGCATCATTCAAGACAGGTGATATGTATGATCATCATGACGCTGACGGATTCATCAACCTCTTCGGTCTTTCACTTAAGGTAAGAGCTATGAAGAAGCTTGAAAACGAGAAGAAGAACAATAAGTAATTAAAGAATATAACAAAAACAGCCCCGGCATGGTTATTAATCATGCCGGGGCTGTTGCTTTATATATGCTCTCTGTCTGATTCGCAGCTTTTTAATTGTTCTTTCTGATATTAAGAATCGTCTGAAGCAGATATATAATATATAAAACAGCTGCTACAAAAATAAGTACCGTTGTTGCATTTGTAAGTACCAGTATAATCACATTCACAGCAAGAAGAATAACTACTCCTAAAAGTGTTTTTCCGACTGTTCTTTTAAATACTTTAACGCTTACAATATATACCACAACAACGATTACCAAGAAAATTAGACTCAGAATCGAAAGTGTTCTCCAAAAAGCATCAAATTCTTCCTGTGTGGTCTGTTGAATCCTTGCAATTCCACTCTGAACAAAAAACATATATAAGTTTATTACCATCAAAATTAATGTTACTATTTCTAACAACACATTCTTTATAACTTTCATTTCTTAATTCCTCCATATTATATACTCACAATTTAAGTTCACTCTCAATTGACACTTACATAAGCCTTTCCAATGCCAATAACATTATGTAAAAGCCAACAAGTGCAAACCACACAATACTCAGAATCATATATATGGTCTGTTCATTTCCCATAACTCCATTATATGGATTATCTTTGTTAACACGTATGGTATAAACAGAACCCCTTTCATGATACATCGAAAATATATTCTTTTTTACACGGCAAACATAATTATGCCCTTTGTATCCATAAATAAACTCAGAAGCGTATTGATATTTATAGCCATTGCCATTTGCAACTCCTTTAGTTTTATAGAAATGCTTTTTTATGTATAAAAATCGGGCAAAAAAACCGAGATCCATCATAATACCTATAACTAGTGCTTCCATTTTCTACACCTCATATTTCATGTTATTTGACAGAGTTAGATGCAATGTGTTCGCTTGCTTTCTAATATATTTAATGCTAGCATTTGTATTTTCTCTAACTTCCTCAGAGTTATTAAATAAATTCACTAATCCACTAAATATTCCATCATTCTTATAAAAATCGTACTGTTCTTCTTCGCCCAGAATTCTTAACTGTGCTATATTGGTCAAATAATTATCTGTCATCTCGGACATATTATAATATCTATTGTTGCTGTCTGATATTTTAGAATAAAACAAATCTGTATATACTAAGGACATCTCACTGTAGCAAAGCATCCTATACATCTGCTTTACATCTTCTTTTACACCTGTTACGACCAGACTTACATCTCGCACTGCCGCAATAAGATTTACATAAGGTAAATTAAACGCAAAAATATTCCAAATTACATTATCAGCAACCTCTATTCCTTCTTTAATAAAATCACCTACAATACTTTCTATTACTCCTATATACTCTTCAGCCAAAATTTTTCTTATCTCAACAGCAGCCATTGACAAATCAGAAATTTTTGAATCCTGCAATTTTATTAACAATTCCATATTTCCAGCAAAGCACTTTTCATTAGCCTTTATTTCAATTAATTCATTTATATTATCACATAAATCCACAGCACTAGTTACATATACCATAGCATTTGATAAATTTCCTAATCTTTCCGCAAATATTAAGGTCTGTTCTTCTGTTATATACTTTGCCACATATTTTCCATTCTGATTTACTTCAAATCTAAGTTGTGTTGCATCCTCACTTAACTTATTAAGTTCTTTTAAAAATCTGGCAACTTTTGAGTTAAAATAATCATTTATTCTGTCAGGAGAATTGCAGCCATTTATATAGCTAACCATTATATTCATGTCATTTGCCAATGCATAATTAGTTCCAATATCAGAAAGTAATTGTTTGAATGTATCGTATATTGTCTTTTTCCATTCCAACTTCTTATCACTATTCACCACATTTGTAGTCATATAATTTGAGTAGTAATCAACTATCAGATTTCTATATAATCCCTGTTTATTCCACACTCCTGAAATTACTGACGAATATCCTATCATATATGAATTAAATGTTCCATATCTCATGTCATCAGCATAACTTTCATATGCATATGCTGATGAATTCATTAAACTATCTGCTGGAGCTTTTTCAAGCGAATAATTCATAGGATCTGAACCATGTTTCACCTCATCATAATCATTCACTTCGTCGAAATCAGTGTATTGCATGAAAGGATTAGATTTCATTTCTATGTATGTTTTACCAAACTTTGTTACAATCGTTAATTCCTCACCATTCTTCAAGCCGTCTCCATCCCAGTCGTCAGATGGTTCTCCATCAGCATTAAGATTCAAATCAAATCCCTTTAATTCAAGGGATCCATTGCTCAAAACTAATCTTCCCTCTTTTATCTCTTCTGTATAATAATCGCATATTCCATCATTATTAGAGTCTGTCACTAAATCTTTTGCTTCATCTCTTACATTATCCACTACACCCTTCAAATCTGAAATAACATTTGCGTGAAAGTAACTTCCACAAGTATTGTTTGCTACATTTGTCAATATGTTTTCATCTATTGTTCCTATACCGATGGTATAAATTGTCACACCATCCCTCTTAGCTCTTTCAACCAGTTCCCTATAATTAGCCTCGTATGTGGTAGATGGTTCATCATATCCATCAGTGAACACTACCATCATCTTATATCCATTAATATCATTGGCTTCAAATTCATCCAATGCTCTTTCTATTCCCGTATAGATAGCTGTCAGTCCACCTACAGTCATTCTGTTCACTGCATTTTTTATAACATCTTTATCATCTGTAAAGCCACAACGAAGTTCAGCAAAGCTTGTAAATGATATCAACGCGGAAGAATCTTTTTCTTCTAACTCGTCTACAAAAGTATTTATCACTGTCTTAGCTGTGTCAATCTTATAATTTCTCATACTTCCAGACAAATCCACCACTAATGCTACGTTCAGAGTGTTTTCCCCTGCTGCAGCCTTTATATTACTTTCCCATACCTTGTCAAATTCAACTTTGTTAAGAAGCACATATGTTGAAAAATGTGTTGTAACTGCTGTAACTTTACCATCCTCTACTGTCTGATTGGCAAGTTCCTCAAACATCTTATTTTCTTCATCAAAGTAATAAATTCGTGGTTGGAATTGATCTGATACTTTGCCCAGTGATTCATCATAACTAAACACCAGTGTTGCCTCATCAAATGAACCATCCAAATTGAAATCAAATCCGTCTCCCAAGTATCCCGCAACCATTGGTGATATGTAATAATTATCGCTTGGCATTACTCTGTCGATTGTAAGTGACTCTGGATCAGCCTTAGCATAATCAATATATACACTTGCGCCAACTGGATCATATTCATTAACTCCACCAGTTGTTGCTGAAATACTAAAGCCTGAATTCTTTACTAATGGATCCGTATTGTTATTAATTTCCCAGTTATCATCTGCCTTATCTCCATCTGTATCCTTCTTTGTAGGATTGGTACCATATACATTAACTTCATCATAATCGGTTAAGCCATCCATATCCGTATCTTTATATGCAGGATTAGTTCCAATGGAAACTTCATATCCATTACTTAACCCATCTTTATCAACATCGTCATCGTAGTCATTTATTCCATTGCCATTAGTATCCTTTTTCAATGGATGTGTACCAACTATCATAACCTCGTCATAATCAGAAAGCCCATCCCCATCTGAATCTTTATTAAAAACATTGGTGCCATATATTTCTTCAATACCATCCGGAATGCCATCGCCATCACTGTCCTTGTATTCTATGGTATAATTTCCATTTTTATTAATCACCTTAAATCTGATTGACTTGTATTTATCAGCTTCAACATAGTAATACATCTCTGTGAAATCATTATTCAGTTCATATGTATACTGATTGTCTTTCTCCACATTTGCCAACAACTTATATCCAGAATAATCTTCTGTGTCAGTCTCAGACTCATAAATATCAAATTCATCGATATCTATATTAGTGTACCACTTGATTGTGAGCTTGGTTCCATCAATCTTTCCTTCTGCAAATATATATAACTTATTATCCTCATATACAGCATTTTTATCTACAAATTTGATAAGTTCTCTATTGGAATTAATGTTAAGATTGTACTTAGCTTTAATGTTAATCTTATCTGCTATGATACACACATTGTTCAAGTTGACATTATCCCCCTCTATTGTGAGCGTTCCATATGGCAGATAAATTAATCCTGAAAAGCTGATGTTATCACTCTTTAATGTAACATTTCCTGTTTCTGATACAATTACCGCATTGTTAGCATTAAAAGCTGAACCACCGATGATTAAATCTCCCTCTGCCTGAAGAGCCCCATTAAGATTAAGCCCCCAGTTAAGCTCCAGCTTATTGCTAATCTTAACTGCTCCATTAACATTGTTGCCAATTTTTTCAAGTTCTTCAGCCGAACTAATACTCTCAAAGTCAGAGAAATACTTTTCATCAATTGCATCAAAAAGAATTGGTGTTTTAATATTAGCATTCTCTATAACACTACCATTAACATTCATATTCGCAGTAGATATACTACTTCCACCTCTTACATTACCATTTAGGCAGCCTGCACCTGTTTCAATGATAAATGAATCTTTATCACTTGATATAGCTGTTATAGTACTGTTAAACGGCTCCTCCGTCTCACCTTGAGATGCAAACGCTATACTCGTCTGCATACACATTGTCACAATCATTGTGGCAATAAGTAACATTGATAAAATCTTTTTCTTCAATTTTTCTTTCCCCCTATGGTATTTTTGAAGCCTGAATTTAAAACAAAAAAGGCTGCACTAAGAAATTTTTTTAAGATTTCTTAATGCAACCGAACTATCATAGTATTAGAGACTTATGCTTATGTGAATCTCTCAACTGAAAATAGTGTTTTTCAGCTTTATACCTCTAGACTTCTAGTTTTGCGTCCTTATATTTCTATAAGTTTGCCATATTTACTTTTTTAGTATATATTAAATTTTACCATTTGTAAACTACAATTATTGTAAATCATATAACAATTATGTTTATTTTAATGATATGATATATTATATTTCCAAACATGTTATCCATTCACCCCTCAAACTTTCCCTTATCAATCTCCTTCTCTTCCACTTTCCTGTTGACATATGTCCGAAGCAGCGCATAACACACTGAGCTGATTGGAATAAATGTAAGCATACCCATTATACCAAACAGATTGCCACCAATCGTTACAGCAACAAGCACCCAGATTCCCGGCAGTCCAACTGAGCTTCCGACAACATGAGGATATATAAGATTTCCTTCAATCTGCTGTAATATAAGGAATACTCCCACGAATATAAGTGCCTTTAAAGGGCTTGTCATCATTATAAGAATCACACCGACTATACAGCCAATAAATGCACCGACAATCGGAATAAGTGCAGTAACCGCAATAATAATTCCTATAAGAAGTGCATAAGGCATTCTCAATATAGACAATGTAATAACAAACATTGTTCCAAGAATACATGCTTCAAGACACTGTCCTGACAGAAAATTAGAGAATGTAGTATTAGTCAGTCTTAACACTTCAATGATTTTATCTGCCCTGCTCTCAGGCATGCACACATACATAAGCTTCTTGCATTGTGCTGTAAGCCTCTCTTTCTGAAACAGCACATACACAGAAAAGACAAATCCAATAAAGAAATTAGCGACTCCTGAGAAAAATCCGCTTATTGCACCAATTCCGCCATTAATAATACCTTTTGTTCCTATTGAAAGGAAATTCATAACATTTGAAAGAACAGAATCCCAGTTGATTGATATGCTGCTTAACTTTTCCTCATACTCAGGATATGCAGACAGCTTGACCTGCAGCCAGTTGATAAGATTATTAACTGCTGTCGGCACCTGCCCTATAAGGTCAGCTATTGTATTCACCAGTTCAGGCACAACCACGAAAAGTACACCTGCAATAATAGCCAGTATCAAAATCAGTGTTAGCATATAAGCAAGCGCTCTTATAAGTCTTGGATGCTTCTTCTTACAACGCTTGTCAAACAGCCTGTTAAGTCCTTTTTCAATTGCTTTCATAGGTACATTGAATACAAATGCGATGACTGCGCCAATTATAAATGGCATTACAAGTCCTGCAAGATATGATATAGAATCAAGAATTCCAGTCACATTGTTAAGGGCAAGATATATTACAATTAGCACTGCACCAATCGTAATTCCCTTAACAACCTGACTGTCTTTAAAATGTCCTTTGTTCATACAACCCCTCCACTCTTTAAAGTTACTTCTAATATACTATACAGGAGTCCGGGATTCAAACATATTATATAAATTTAAGAATTGTAAAATGTTAGTTATACTGTGCATCAACCATACTCATCATCATTCGCATATTGAATGCTCCCATGAATTTCACTGATGGAAGATATACAAAATGCTTCTTCTGGATTACGCAGTCATCCTCATATTCATCATCATACACTTCAAGTCTCATAACTTCATTAACAAGCTGCCCCTTACCCGGTTCAACATTGAATGAGCCCTCAATAAATGGTGCATAACAGTCTCTGTCACCACTCTGGTCAGGATTATATGCAATAAATGTATGAATCATACTCTCATATTTAGTAATAAACAGTCCATTATCTACACCGCTTTCCTTTAGTGCATTTCTGTAATTGTCCATCTCTTCTTCATACACTGCTGACTGCTTGTTAATAATCTCTTCTAACTCACCCGCAGTCATAGGAATATTTTCTGCAAAGAAAAATGCGAGTGGCTGGATGCTTCCATATAATAAAAAGCAGCTCATATCCGAATTAAGAGTCTGTGATACCTCAAGCTTATCAGTATCCCCCATATACATAAGTACTGCAAAATTGCCCTTCGCAGTAAACTCCTTAAGCATATTAATAGCTGCCTTTAATTCTGTTCTCGAAAAATGTCTCATAATATCTAATTCCTTTTCATTTAAACTATCGTAGATTATATCACCTATGACCGATATTTTCACTTCCAAATTTTACTTTTTATAAATTGCTCTCTTTTTATTAACAATAATAACTACCGCGGAAACTAATCCAACAGCAACAATTATTGAAATATACATCACAGCCTTTCTGCTGTCTCCTGTTTTAACTGATTCCTCATCAGCAGCAACCTCTCCTGCACGCTGTGTTGCACTGCTTTCAGCAACACTTGATGTAGCACTCATGGTTGTTGGCTGTTGTGTTGTAGATTCCTGCTCTGTTGGTTTTTCTGTTGTCGGCTGCTGCTCTGTTGGATTCTCCGTTGTAGATTCGTGTTCTGTTGGTTTTTCTGTTGTCGGCTCCTGCTCTGTCGTTGGCTCCTGTTCTGTTGGTGGTTCTGTCGGAGCTTCAACCTTATCAAGAGAAAATGTAAATTCCATTCCCCATGATGTATTCTGGTATGGATTAGTCATATAAGGTCCACTGATATGAAGATGTGCATTAAGAATATTTCTTGTCTCCTTCATTCCGGCTTCAAGTGTTCCAGTCTTTTCATTCATATATGAATCAACATTATTCTCATTCCTCATCCAGCTTCCTAATGAAAATCTTCCTGCCACACAGTCATCATTATTTACAGTATCGTCATCAAGCGTAAGCATTAAAAGATTGTTATATAACATATTGTATCCAAGGCTGGCAATATTCTTATTAGCCTCCCGTACGCCAACTATATATCCGTTAAATATTGACTCACATATCTCCTTAACACTGAATTCATCAAGTTTTTCTTTATTTTTATCGTATTTTTTATTCATATAATCGATATAATAATCATCAATATCGTCCAGACCATTCTCATACCCAGCTTCAATCAATGCATTTGTAATCAACTCATTAGTATAATTCTTAGAAGAATTACTTGTAATACCAAGCAATTCCTTTAACGCTGAGTTGCTTGTCCTCCAGACAGTACTCTTTACCGCTATCGGACGATTGCTTAAGGATGTGTACGCTCCCTTAATATATTCTGCTTCAGTATTATCATATGTGTATGCCATATCTGCATCCTTTTCTTCAACATAATTACCATCTGTAATCTTCATTGAACCATTACTGTATACATACTCATTTTTAGACAGATTAATTATATTAACATAAAAATTTTCTCCATCCCCCGGCACATAAGTTCCAGCCTCATAATACTTCATAAGATCACCTATAAGGTCTATTTTAATAGTTTTTTCATCATAATTTTCTGGTATGGTATATTCAAAATAATAATTGTACTGCCATTTCTTCTTGTCGTACTCATCCTTAATAGCTACTGTAACCCCCTCTGAACCAGTGTTTTCTTTTGCAAATGTGTTCTCTGCCTTTATGCTTCCAATTAAACTGGAAATCAAAGCTGTAATCATCGTTAGTATTGCTGCCACTTTAAACAGTCTTTTTTCCATTTACTTTTCTGCCCTCCCTTTTATTATAGACGACTATATTCTATTCACTTTTTCCCAGTTTCATACATCTTCTTTTGGACTTTCTGAAATCTCCTTTCCCCTCCCATGTCCAATCCACTGTTCGTAGCTCCCAGCCACATTATAAAACACTGACTCTCTCCATAAAAATGGCAGCCGCCCTGTTAATCAAACAGGACGGCTGCCTCTATAAAAAGATTAGGGAAGTAAGAAAGCTTTATCACAGAGCGTCATTACCGGTTTCACCGGTTCTTATCTTGACTGCTCCCTCAATATCCTTGATGAATATCTTACCATCACCAAAACTGTTAGTATTAAGTTCTTCCAATACCTTATTAATTATACCCTCAACTATCTCGTCTTTTACGACAGTTCTTACACTTAATTTAGGTAAAAGATTGATACCCGGAGTTTCATCTCTTGTATATACCTGACCTGCACCCTTCTGGTGACCGTAGCCAAATATTGTTGTAATCATTACACCTCTAGCACCCTCACTGTCAAGAATCCTTTTAAGATTCTCCAGCTTCTCAGGCTTTATAACTATCTCTAATTCTTTCATAATCCATAACCTCTTTTCTTCACATTTTAATATTCCATATCACCATCAGGTGTCTTCATCCATACCTTTTCATGCTTCCACTTAATAAGAATCATATACAGCCATAGGATAAGACCTACACCCATATATCCTGCAAATCCTAACCATGTTGCCTTTCCGATACCGATAGTACAGAAGAATGCAATAATTGCCATGATTATAAGAGAGGCTATCTTAAGTCCTGTTGCACATTTGTATGGTCTCTCCCATTCAGGATGCTTCTTTAAAAGCACCAGTGAAGATATTGAAGTAATCACATAACACAATGCACACGCGAATGCCATCAGGTCAAAGAATGCTGTAATACTCTGCATTGCAATGAATCCAATACTTACAACAAGAATAAGTATGTTAGGAAGTGTTGGCTGGTTGTACTTATTAGTGTATGAGAACTGCTTTGGAAGGAAATTCTGACGACCCATAGCGTATATCATACGGACGCCTGAATACCAGAAACCAAGTACTGATGTACCAATTGGGAATACAACTCCGACAATACCCATTATAAGGACAAACCATGCAATCTTATCACCGAAGCAGTACTGTAATGCTTCAAATGTGATGAATGGGTGGCAGTCACCGCCATTAGTAAGCTCTGCCCAAGGCATTGCACCTGCAAGACAGAAGTAGAAAATTGTATATATAGCACCACATGTTATAACTGAACCAAGAATAGCTTTCTTCTGGTCCTTAATTGGGAAATCGCCCTCCTCAACCATTGCTGGTACTGTCTCGAATCCAAAGTATGGTGTTATCATAAATGAACATCCGACAACCCATGCAATACCGGTTGCAAAATTACCACCCCACTGCTTTTCATTGCTGCTTGTAAAGAAATCTGCGAAATTAGCAATGCTCCAGTGTCCGCTGAACAGGAAAAGTAATGAACAGATAAGAATACCTGCGATACCAGCCATAAGCATGAATGACTGAACCTTGCCTGCTACAACATTTTTATAAAGACTGAGTACACACCAGAAGCACAGTACTAATGAACCGACAATAACTGCCTTGCCGCCTGTAAGTCCCAGACCAAACTGATGATTTAACCATTCGATAATTCCAAGTACACCTGCTGCTGGAACGGCTATCCATGCACACATGATAAGCCACGCTGACCAGAAACCTGCATGCTTGTTAATACCTACCGTATTGAATACCAGACATGAACCTGTACTTGGTAACATTGTTGAAAATTCAGCATACACAAATGCTGTCGGCAATACCGCCAGTGTCATAAGTGCAAATGCCAGGAATGTTCCGGGACCTGTATATGACATGAATATACCATCCCAGTAACACATAAATGTAAATATTGCTCCCGTTGCCATCGCATATACATAAATCAGCTTCATTGATTTAGATAATGCATTTGTTTTCTTTTCGCCCATAATAGCTTCCTCCCTTATTGTTGTTCATGATTTGTTGTCACGAAGATTTCTTATGTGCCTAGCCGAATAATCTAAGATACCTTTCGGCTAATTCCATGGTTCCGTCCATCCAGCCAACACTTAATTCTGCTACCGGACCTGATTCCTGATGAGATGCAAGCCATGCAGTAAGCTGTAATCTTCTCATCATTATAAATGTGTCTATTTCTTCAAAATCCGTATCAGTGAACGGAAGAACCTTCTTATATCCTGCAAGCCATGCATTTACAAGCTTTGGAACAATTGGCTTGTCCTCAATAAAACTAAGTGCTGACGCAAGGTCATGTAAGTGCCAGCCAAATCCGCAGTCATCAAAATCAATAACCTTAATCTGGTCGCCCTCGATAAGCAGATTGGCTAATCTTAAATCTGCATGTATGAGTCCAAAATTATTCTCATTAGTTCCATATCTTTCAAGTCTTCTCTTAATAATTCTTGAAACCTCTGACAATATATTTTCTGCCTCAGGTGTCATATCAGGAAATGCTCTCCAGTCACCCCATGCAGCATGTTCACCTATTATTGTGTCGTAAGTCCATACCATACGGTCAAGCCTGTCTGTTCCGTTCCATATCTCTGTCTGACGGTGAAGATAAGCTGTTGTCTCGCCGAGATATCTGAACTGCTTTACCATCTGCTCCTCGTTATTCTCATCGGGTGCTTCTCCCGGAAGGAAATCACATATAACGCAGAAATATACATTTCCATCCGGTCCTGTAATCTCCTGTATATTCTTACCATCAAGCCCTTTTATAGGATTAGCTACAAGAAGCGGTGTGTAGTCATTAATCTGTCTTAACCACTTCATCTCTGAATTAAGCTCATCCAATGTGTGATAACCCGGTCTGCTTATTCTAAGCACTCCCTCTTTTTCACCTGTTTCTTTGTTCTTGACCATATAGGTTGCATTCTCCGACAGCACTATGAGTTTCGCCTCACATCTGTCCTGCCATCCGTATTTTTCAAGCGAAGCATTTGCAACCGCATCAAATAAATCAACATTTTCAAATGCCATGTCATTATCCTCCAATCAGAAAAGGCGTACACAAATCTATCCGATTCATGTACGCCTTTGTACTTTTCTTATATTCAATTACTGTCCCATAGATGTTGTTTCTGGCAATGTGCTTCCGCCATCAATAACTATCTGTGTTCCGGTTATGTAACTTGATTCATAACAGCCAAGGAATGCTGCAAGCTCTCCAACCTCCTCAGGGTCAGCCAGCCTCTTTAAAGGAACTGCATCTGCAATTGCCTGTATCGCTCTCTCCGGATTCTCCGGGTCTGACTGCTTTGCCATTCCTTCAACCAGCGGTGTCCTTACATATCCCGGACATATTGCATTAACTCTTATATTCTTGTCTGCAAATTCTCTTGCAAGCGCCTTTGTAAATCCTACCAGCGCAGCCTTAGATGTTGCATATGCAACCTCACCCGGATCAGCTACCATATCTCCTGTTACAGAGCTTGTAACTACGATTGCACCACCGCCATTTGCTATCATGCTTGGAATAACTGCTTTTGCCACATTCCATGCACCTTTGACGTTAATATCAAGATGTAAGTCTCTATTTTCAAATGTGTCATCTTCAAGAAAGTCTTCAAGAACACATACACCTGCGTTACATACAAGTACATCAATCTTTCCATATGTATTCTCTGCAACCTCGACAAGCTTTTCAACACTCTTGTAATCAGATACATCAACCTGAACACCTGTTGCCTCATACCCTTCGCTTTTCAACTGCTCTGCAAGTTCAAGTACCTTAGGTCCTCTTGCTGCAAGCACACATTTTGCACCATACTTTGCATACACTTTGGCGATTCCCTCACCGATGCCTTTGGATGCTCCGGTAATTACTGCAACTTTTCCTTCTAACTTTCCCATAACGCCACGCACCTTTCTTAGTTTCCTGAATACAAAAAAGGACACGAAAGCTTTCACCTTCGTGCCCCTTTGCACTTCGCCATTAACTATAGTACCAAGTGCCTGAAATTGCAATAATAAAAATATGCATTTTTTCTTTAATTCTTAAGGAATTTTCAAGAAAAAATCTTTATTCATAAAGTGGGTACTTATCTGTAAGTCCCTTAACAAGCTCCATTGCCTTAGCCTGGTTAGCATCTACATCATCAACAAGCATAGCAATTGCTTCTGCAACAACATCCATATCAGCCTCATTGAAGCCTCTTGTTGTAACGGCTGCTGTACCAAGTCTGATACCGCTTGTTACGAATGGAGAAGCCGGGTCATTAGGAATTGTATTCTTGTTACATGTAATGTTAGCTGCATCCAGAAGCTTTTCAACTTCCTTACCAGTCTTTCCCTTGCTTAAGAGGTTAACAAGCATAAGGTGGTTATCTGTACCACCAGATACGATATCAAAACCTCTGTTCATAAGTCCGTTAGCAAGTGCTGATGCATTCTTAACAACATTTTCAGCATATACCTTAAAGCTTGGGTCAAGCGCTTCCTTTAAGCACACTGCCTTACCAGCAATAACATGCATAAGAGGTCCGCCCTGGATTCCAGGGAATACAGCCTTGTTAAGCTTGAACTTCTCTGCTGCCTCTGCTGAAGCAAGAATCATACCACCTCTTGGTCCACGGAGTGTCTTATGTGTTGTTGTTGTTGTAACATCTGCATATGGAATTGGGCTTGGGTGTGCACCACCAGCTACAAGACCTGCAATATGTGCCATATCTACCATAAGTAATGCGCCAACTTCATCACAGATTTCTCTGAACTTCTTGAAGTCGATTGTTCTTGCATAAGCAGAAGCTCCTGCAATAATCATCTTAGGCTTGCATTCCTTGGCAATTCTTAATACTTCATCATAATCAATAAATCCGTCTGCTGTAACACCATAAGGAACGATGTTAAAGTATTTTCCAGAAATATTAACTGGTGAACCATGTGATAAATGTCCACCACAGTCAAGGCTCATACCCATAACTGTATCTCCAGGATTAACAAGTGCGAAGAATACAGCTAAGTTAGCCTGTGCTCCTGAATGTGGCTGTACATTTGCATATTCACAGCCAAAAAGCTTCTTTGCTCTTTCAATTGCAAGTGTCTCAACAACATCGACATACTCACAGCCGCCGTAATATCTCTTTCCAGGATATCCTTCTGCATACTTATTAGTAAGAGGGCTTCCCATAGCAGCCATAACTGCCTTACTTACAAGGTTCTCAGAAGCGATAAGCTCGATGTGGCTTCTCTGTCTTCCAAGTTCATCATCCATAGCCTTAGCAAGGTCTGGATCATAGTTTAATACTTCATCAAATGAATACATATAACTTCCTCCCATTATACTTTAGTGAAACAAAGTGTCCCTAGTTACTTATGATATAATTAAATTACGGATTAGTCAATTTAAAGTTGTGAATTCCTGCTTTTTTTAATATTTGTTTCTGTATATCGACTGCAACTCCATATCCCTGCTCCTCAAGTTCATATGTTGATTGTTCAAGTGCCATCTCAAATTTTTCAACCATACTTAAAAAATGCTGCGTTGCTATTCCTTTTCCAAGACCAAGTTTCTTTGCCTCATTTTCAAACGACTTCTGATTTATATTCCTTATATCATATTCGCCATCTATGTTAAGCGACATTTTCTCTGTGCTGCTGTCATATATAACAGTACTTAATAAATCATATGCCGGAGCTAATCTTATTCCTTTTAAATCCTCACTATATAAAAGAGCAATATTTTTAACATGATTATCTGTATTACCTATAAGATAATTAAATATACATAAATCCCATAGCCTTATCTGATCTTCAATTGGATTGCTTGAATAATTTTTTATTAGTTCAAATACATCTGCTAAATAATCTTTCCCGTTTTTCTCGTATTTTTGTGACGCTGTAATTCCAAGTGCCTGTGCAAAATCCTCCTGATGAAGTCTTAATGGAACTTTCTTCCCCATTAATTCTTTGGATGTATCTAAAATCTTTCTGTCATATCTTTCAGTTGCAAATAAAAAATCATCTTCTTTATCATTAAGATTAATAATAAAACTATCTGGTGTCCTAATTCCTAGTTTTCTTGCTGTCAGCAAACATAACTGTTCATTAGCAACTATCTTTTTTAACCTTACATGGCTCTGCTTTAATATATGTGTACTTGGTGCCAGTCCCGCTGGCTGATACCATTCATTATTATTCCTGTCATAATATAATCCGGTCTTTCCTGATGCCCCAGCTAATGATAAATGTGATTTAATAACCAGTTCCGCTGACTTAGTTGCACCTTCTCTTGCAAACTCCAGCAATTCCTCATGTGATAATAATCTGTAAGAAGATTGTTTTATATTCATATCTCCTTCTACTATTCTTATTGCTCCGAGACACTCACTTCCTAATTCTGAAAGAACTGATATATAATCATTTTCATCGACATGAAGCCAACCCGCAACACACCTTCTTGTATATCCTTCTGGTAAAAGACTTTCAAAGAAACATCGCGTTCTTTCCGCTGAAAAACTTCTTTCATCAAGCGGTAAACTGATTGATATTGATCTTGAAGATTTATCTTCTATATATTCCTCTGAATATGAAAATACAGCATCGTCAGAATTATGCCCTGTAATACTGCCAACATTAATCATATTTCCATTACATTCAATATATACCTCTAAATTTCTCATTATCTCCCCCTTACATCAATATTGATATCAAGTCCAAGAATCGAAATTAACTGTATTACCTTGCCAATCTCAACAGTCGGCTTACCTCTTTCCACATCTGATATAAAACTTACACTAAGACCAGTATATTCCGACAAAAATGCCTGCGTATACTTTAATTCTTTTCTCCTGTTCCTGATTATATTTCCAAGCCCCTCTGAATCAGTTATTTTCATATTATTCACCTCAACGCAAAAAACAAGCCGTACGGCTTTATTATACATATTTTCTCACAAATAAAGCCGAGCGGCTTTGTTTTGATAAAAACATTATAATATAAGCCGTACGGCTTAGTCAATTTTCTTTTGTTACATAATTTCATTTTCTTGTAATGAAATAATATCCTGTAATTATTAATTTGGGTTGTACCTTATGGGTATAGTATATATTTATCCAATCAGAACTTTTTGCCTTCAAATAAAAAACGAACCCACCCGAAGATGAGTCCGTTTCATAGTCTTAAACCGGCAGATTCTTCATACTCTCAAGACTTATAACAAGCGTTGATGTATTATGAAGAAGTGCTGATGTTGTAGGCTGTATGACGCCCGTTACACCAAGTGCAATAAGTGCGGAATTGAATCCGACAATCACACGGTAATTTCTGTTAATCTTCTTAATCAGACTGTCACTTAATTTCTTAAGCATAAGTATCTGGTTAAGGTCATCTGCGCCAACAGTGATATCTGCAATCTCTCTTGCAATCTCAGCACCATCACTTATGGCAATACCTACATCTGCTGCTGAAAGTGCCGGTGAGTCATTAATTCCATCACCAATCATAATCACTTTTCGCCCGGCTGCCCGCTCTTTCTCTACGAACTTAGCCTTGTCTTCTGGGAGAACCTCTGAATAATATTCAGTAACGCCTACCTTTCTGGCAATAGAGGCGGCTGTTCTTTCGCTGTCTCCAGTCATCATGACAACCTTTGATATTCCAGCCTTCTTAAGCCCTTCAATAACCTCCGGTGCTTCTTCTCTTAATGGATCAATTATGCATATAACTGCTGCAAGCTGACCGTTAATTGCCATATAAAGATGTGAGCAGTCATCTGGAAGGCTGTCAAATAACTCCTGCTTTCCTACTGGAATTACACATGCCTCATCCTCAAATACAAAGTGATGGCTTCCTATGATAACCTTGCTTGTATTGATAAATGTTGATATTCCATGTGCAACAATATATTCAACCTTAGAATGCATCTCTTCGTGCATAAGGTTTCTTCTGCCAGCTTCATTAACAACAGCCTTAGCCATTGAATGTGGAAAATGCTCCTCAAGACACGCAGCTATTCTTAACAGCTCATCTTCCGGCATTCCGTTAAATGAATATACCCTGCTTACTGTTGGCTTAGCCTTTGTAAGTGTACCTGTCTTATCAAATACGATAGTATCCGCTTCAGCAATTGCCTCTAAGAACTTACCACCCTTGACTGTTGCACTCGCCTGACTTGCCTGTCTTATTGCTGCAAGTACCGTAATAGGCATAGCAAGCTTCAATGCACATGAGAAATCAACCATAAGTATTGACAATGCCTTAGTAGTATTGCGTGTTAACAGATATGTAAGTGCAGTTCCACCAAGTGAATAAGGTACAAGCTTATCTGCAAGATGCTCTGCTTTTGACTCAAGACCTGATTTTAACTTCTCAGATTCTTCAATCATCCTGACAATCTTGTCATATTTGCTTGAGCCTCCGGCACGCTTAACCCTGAATACTATCTCGCCCTCTTCTACTACAGTTCCTGCAAATACAGAAGTTCCCTCACCTCTTCTTACAGGCTCAGATTCTCCTGTAAGTGAAGCCTGATTAACCATAGCCTCACCACTGATAACAGTTCCATCAAATGGGATTACATTACCCATCCGGATTATTACATTATCTCCGTCCTTAACATCTTTCACAGATACCTGTACTTCTGCATCATCTGTCTTTAACCATACCTTATTAACGTTAAGTGACATCGTTCTTGCCAGGTCGTCAACCGACTTCTTGTGTGTCCAGTCCTCTATTATCTCACCTATACCAAGAAGAAACATTACTGAACCAGCTGTATTAAAGTCTCTTCTTAAGATAGAAACTCCTATTGCAGTTGCATCAAGGACAGGTACCTCAAGCTTTCTTGCAAGCAGTGTTCTGATTCCTTTATAAATGTACTTCATTGAAGATACTGTTGTTAATACCGCACATACCGGTGCCGGAATAAACAGCTTCTTAGTGATTCTCCATAATACCTGATCCGCTAACTTCTCAGTATAATGAGAATTGATTGCCCTTCCTGATGTTGCAAGAACTTCTTCAGGAACCTCAACATTGCTGTATCTGAACTTAGCAATAGCTTCAATCACAGTCTTTCTTGAACATCTGTACTCAACAACTGCATCTGCAGTTCTCTCATACACCTTGGCATTCGTAACGCCATGCAGATTCTTAAGATAATACTGCAAGGTATCAGCCTGTGTAAAAGTCATGCCAGAAGCATCCATGTGAACGCGGATTCTTCCGGGCACATCATGCTTTATTATAAATTTCATACTCTGTTACGCTTCCTCATCTTCATCTACTGAATCAAGTACAACTTCTTCTGTGTTATACTTTGTCTCATTGATTGTCTTAGCATCAGCATATATATCCTCGCAGTTTTCCTGAACAGTTGTAGCTGTCTTCATTATGCATGATTTAGCTCTTAAAACTGCTGCTGTACAGTTAGTGTAAAGCTTCTTTGCGTCCTTGCTTGTAAGAATCTTAATTCCAGCTGTTCCAAATAATACACCTGCTGCAAAAAGTCCTGGTTTTTTTAAGTTATTAATTTTCATACTGTGCTCCTCTCTGTCCATATTGGACAACAAATGTTTCTTAAGTTTGACGGTTATTATATTACACATTATGTAACATTTCTACATAAATCCACTTATTGAGAAATCTTCTCAATATAGCAAAAGGAGAGATGAAACAGTTTCATCTCTCCCTTATTAGTAAATATTATTTATTAACTGAAACTGCCTTTTTCCTGTCAACTACACTTGTTATCTTCTGATTCTTAATGTATCCGCAGGCTTCTAGCCCTGACTCAATAATTTTACTCCATTTGCTTTCTGATAAATTAATTGACGAATCATCGTTTAATCTTACAGTATAACCGCCATTATCATTCTCATCACAAGTTATCCTGTACATATTCTTACGGTTAATTGCACCTATTTCTTCCAGTGTATTAACCATTCTATATACAGTTGCAGCCCCAATCTTAGGATCCTTTTTTACTGCCTTGTAATAAATCTCTTTACAGCTTGAGCAGTCCTCTTCAAGAATTACATCAAGAAGCATAAGCCTCTGTTTAGTTATCCTGCAACCCTGCTGCTTGAGACGAGAAATAATAATGTCTTTGTCTTTATCAGGATTTCTGACCACCCGTTACCTCCTTTTAATGGCAGTGACCTTTGCATTTACCGCAGTCGCCACCACATGTGAACGATTTACCGTTTTTCTTGTCGTGTACCATACTGCGTACAATAAGCGCAACTATAATCACCAATATAACTCCTACTATAATTGTTCCCAGCATAATTACACCTCCGATAATATATCATTTAATTACTTTGTTGCATTTAAAAGCTTCTTAGAATCAACCTTTAATGTCTTACTTTCCTTATATGGTCTGAATAACAGATAAATGAAGCCAACAATTATAAGAATTGCGATTACTGTGAATACATTAAATGCTGTGTCGCCAGTAATAAGACCAGCAATCTGGTTAATTACAAGACCTACAAGGTAAGCATATCCACACTGGTATCCGATTGCAATCCAGAACCACTTAGTGTTGTTCATCTCTCTCTTAATAGCACCCATTGCTGCGAAGCAAGGAGCACAGAGAAGATTGAATGCAAGGAATGCATATCCGCTTACTACTGTAAATGTAGCTGCCATGTTAGCATATACTGTTCCCTCACCTGCTGAGTAAAGGATACCCATTGTACCAACGATATTCTCCTTAGCTACAAGACCAGTAATAGAAGCAACAGTTGCCTGCCAGTTACCAAATCCTAAAGGAGCAAATATCCATGCGATTGCCTTACCAATTCTGCCAAGAATAGAGAAGTCAATCTGATCATCTGCAAGCATTGTAAATGTTCCATCAACAAATCCGAAGTATGTTGTGAACCAGATAATGATTGTTGAAAGTGTGATGATTGTTCCGGCCTTCTTGATGAATGACCATCCACGCTCCCACATGCTTCTTAATACTGTACCAACTGTTGGAAGATGGTATGCTGGAAGCTCCATAACGAATGGTGCCGGATCTCCAACGAATAACTTTGTCTTCTTTAAGATGATACCTGAGCAGATAATTGAGAATATTCCAAGGAAGTATGCTGATGGAGCAACCCATGGAGCACCATCAAAGATAGCTCCGGCAACCATTGCTATGAATGGAAGCTTAGCTCCACAAGGAATAAATGTTGTTGTCATAATTGTCATCTTACGGTCTCTGTCGTTCTCAATTGTACGTGAAGCCATGATACCAGGAACACCACAACCTGAACCGATAAGCATTGGAATGAATGACTTACCTGAAAGACCGAACTTACGGAAAATTCTATCCATAATGAATGCTATACGTGCCATATAACCGCAAGACTCAAGGAATGCAAGGAATATGAATAATACAAGCATCTGTGGAACGAAGCCAAGTACTGCACCAACACCGGCTACAATACCATCAAGGATAAGACCCTTTAACCAGTCTACACAACCAATTGCATCAAGTCCTGACTCAAGAAGCACTGGAATACCAGGAACCCATACACCATAATTAGCAGGATCTGGAGCTGCACCATCATTGTCTATACACTGTTCAATAGCTTCCTTAACACCAGCTGCATCTGTTGTCTCTGTTGTTACACTAAGATTTTCCTCATCTTCTACATCATAATCTAATGTAAGATTAGCTGGAACTGTGTTTTCAAGTTTCTTTAATGCTGCTACTGCTGCATCTGAATCATAATCATCAGCTTCTGTATCAATAGCATCTGCATACTCTTCACCTTTATCGCCAAGGCTGTCGATATATGCCCCGATGATTGCATCTGAATCACCATACTCATCAGCTACTTCTTCGTAAGCTGAAGTGCCAATTCCGAAGAGATGCCAGCCATCACCGAACACACCATCGTTAGCCCAGTCTGTTGCCCATGTACCAACTGTTGTAACTGATACATAGTATACGATGAACATTACAACTGCAAATATTGGAAGTGCTAAGAATCTGTTAGTAACTATTCTATCAATCTTATCTGATGTAGAAAGCTTCTTCTCAGACTTCTTTGCAAAACATCCACTGATAATTGAAGATATATATGTATATCTTTCATTAGTGATAATACTTTCTGTATCATCATCAAATTCTTTCTCAAGAGTCTCAATCTCAGCTGAAACATCTGGAACATTCTTCATAAGAACTTTAATCTTATCATCCTTCTCAAGAAGCTTGATAGCAAAGAATCTCTTCTGTTCTTCAACAATATCAAGACCAAGCTTATCTTCTACTGCAGATATAGCTGCCTCAACCTTATCATCAAACTTGTGAGCAATTGTATTGAGCTTCTTGCTCTCTGCAAGCTTAACAGCCTTCTCTGCTGCTTCCTTAATGCCAGTTCCCTTAAGAGCTGATATCTCAACAGCTTCACATCCAAGGTTCTTTCCTAACTTGGCAAGGTCAACCTTATCTCCGTTCTTTTCCATGATATCGACCATGTTAACAGCCATAATAACTGGAATCCCCAGTTCCATAATCTGTGTTGAAAGATAAAGGTTTCTTTCAATGTTAGTACCATCAACGATATTGATGATTGCATCAGGTCTTTCGTTAATAAGATAATTTCTTGCTACTACCTCCTCAAGAGTATAAGGAGAAAGTGAATAAATACCTGGTAAATCCATGATAGTTACATCTTTATGTCCCTTTAATTTACCTTCCTTTTTCTCAACTGTAACACCTGGCCAGTTACCAACGAACTGATTAGAACCGGTCAAAGCATTAAACAATGTTGTTTTACCGCAGTTTGGATTACCTGCTAATGCAATTTTAATAGACATTTGACTACCTCATTTCTTTTATATAAATGCTAATGCATTTGCTAACAAACATTTGACAATTCTTACATTAATTAGATTATACTAACTTGCATGTAAAAAAAATCAGCCTACCTCTATCATCTCGGCATCGGCTTTACGAAGCGATAATTCATAGCCTCTTACTGTAACCTCTACAGGATCTCCCAAAGGTGCTACCTTTCTTACATAGACTTCAACTCCCTTAGTAATTCCCATATCCATAATTCTTCTCTTAACCGGACCATCACCATTTAACCTGGTAACTTTAACGGTCTGGCCTACAGATACATCTCTTAAAGTCATAGTTTATCTCCTTCTTATTTTAGTTTTATATAAGAACTGGCATATTCAGTCCTTTATACCATAATTTTATTAGCCATATCTTTTCCTATGGCAACTCTTGATTCCTTAATGTTAACAATGACATTACCGCCAGCTTTAGAAACAACTGTTACTACTGCTCCCGGAACGAATCCAAGATTCTCAAGAAAACGTCTTATTTCTTCCTTTCCACCAATCCGCTGGATTGTGTATGGAGTTCCTTCATCAATCATAGTTAATGGCATAAGCTCATCTCCTCTTTTTAGCATATTGATAATGTTTTTCATTACCACCTCGGTTAGTATATTCTAATGGTCATTAGATGTCAACAACTTTTGTTGTATTTTTATAATATTTTTTAGAACAGTTTAACCCCTGATTGATATAACCAACCAGGGGCAAAATGTGCAATCTTTTCAATATATTACAGGCAATAAATAATTATGCTAACGCTGCCCCAAGTTTTTTGCAGTTTTCAACAGCATCATCATCTGGTGCTTCCTGACAGATTACGCTGTCTGTTGCAAGAACAGCCCCAGCAGCCTTGCTTCTTTCTTCCCAGTCAGCCATCCATTCGCCGCTTCCCCATCCATATGAACCAAAAAGTGCAATTTTCTTACCGCTAAGGCTTCCTTCTACCTCTGTGAACATTGGCTCAAACTCTGATTCTTCGAGATTCTCTGCTCCCATTGCCGGGCATCCGAATGCGATTCCATCATATTCAGCAACCTTTCCTGAATTAAAATCATTTGCTACAAGTACATCAACCTCTGCTCCGGCTCCTTTAGCACCTTCTGCAACTGCGTTAGCCATTGTCTCTGTATTACCTGTTCCACTCCAATAAACTACTGCTACTTTACTCATTATCCAATCTCTCCTTTTTTACTTTTTATATGCTTAAACCGTTAATGCAGATATGCTTCTGCCTCGGTCAAAGACTCTTAAATATACTTCTGTGCATTTTCTGTAACGTGCAAACATCTTCTGGCTAAATGCCTCATCACAATACACCTTCCATACCCCACAACATTTGTAATTACAGCCCTTTTGTCTTATAAACTGGATTACATCTTCCACCGGGTAACTTAAGAACAATCCTATTTCATGTGGAAAGCATGTGTTCTCCCCCACTCTCTGTTTAAGATGCTTAATGCTTGCTCCAACTTTATAATCTGTATATCCAAATGTTTTCAGTACATTTTGTACTGCTGGCTGTGACAAATCCTTCTCTAATCTGTCAGGTCTGAACACATATAAAAGTGCACTCTTTTCATTTCGCTTTAAAAATGTAACATACACGCCTTTGGCGTTAAGTTTTCTGTTTACACTTGCAAGCTCTTTCCTAAAATCAGATATATTATCATATCTGTAATTAAAAAGGTTGCCCGTCTTTAATCCGGCAAGCGTCGGAGAACACTCTTTTATAACTTCCCGCTCAATTCTTCCCAATACATCTGTACAGACCATTTTTCTTTTCCTTCCATATTGCACTTTATCCTCTTCTTTATCAGCATGCCCTGCTTTCGCTTAAATATGTTTCTAAAACACTTGTAAGCGATGCCGCACTGCTTGAATGTGTTCTTACTATATTTACATCATTCTTCTTAGCCTCTGTAACAGCTGATAAAACCATCTTATGAGAAACCGTATTAGTAAACAGTATCATAAGATCCGGTGTTCCAATCTGCTTGGAAAATCCGCTTTTTTCCTTTACAAATACCTTCGCCTTGCAGCCGTGTTTCTTACATATCTGCTGATACTGGCGTTCCATACATTCATTTCCACCAATAATAACTACGCTCATATTCTCGTCCTTTCATTTGCCTTACTTTTGTTAGCTTTGTCTAACCCATGTTTATAAAATAACGGATATCCTAACTGGATACCCGTTACATCAGTTAGCTTTAACTAACCATTAAAATATCATCTTTTTATATAGCTGTCAATACATTTTTACAAATTATCTGTCAAATGGTGCATCGTCATCATTATTGTCAAAGTCATCAATATCCGCATTACCATCTGAATGGTCATGACCGTCAATCATATTCTCTCTGTTGACAACTCTCTTGATATCTCTCTGCTTCTCCACAAGATCTGATAACAGCTCTTTAGTAGCCTTAGGTTTTTTGATATTCTTAATCTCAAAGTCACCCATCGTCTTGTCTCCTGAGCATACTTTAATAGTTCCCACTCCGACAAGTCTCTGCATGAATGAACGCTCCAATGAAATATCCATAATACGATACAGTCTTACCTCATCATCTTTAACGCTGAAAAATCCTTTGCTTATAAAGAATCTGTCCTTAGATACACTATATCTTGTAAATGACCATGGAAGTCCGAGGAAGAGAATTCTCTTCCTGTCCTTCCATAATATATCTGTGCTGACTTTATCTCTTGCCATTGTTTAAATATCTCCCCTTTACCTTTAATTTCATAAAGCACTATATTAAATAGTATTTTTAATTATAACATACGTCTTACTATAATTAAATTAATATTTCTCATCTTTTATCACTTTTTTCATAGCAAACATTGAAAAATATTCTTGTGCTTTCTGTAATGATATATTGAGTTTTTTCTGAAGTCTGTCAAGAATTTCTTCTTCAGATAATCCAAATTCAAATCCTAATTCAATAATTGCCTTAGCTTCTCCCTCTTTGCGTGTTTCCTCGAATACTGTACACATATCAGCATCAGCCTCCTTTTCAAGCATATTATAATCTATCTTGCAATTAACTGCACCTGTCACAGTCATTATAACGGACTTTTCTACTTTATGCTCTGCTGCATAATTTATTGCTTTTTCTTTAATTTCATTCAAATTACCATTTCTATTCAAAAGAATTCCAAAAAGATTGAACAAATCCTTATTATTAATATTATGTAATTTCAAATTATTTTTTCTTGCTTCAACCAAATTCATTTTATAATCATTGATAAATGCTTTCATATCTTCAGGAATATCCAACATTCCCTGTAATGATACCGCTCCATCCCATGCCTTCTCCCCATAATATATAACTATAGTTATTATCGGTATAAATTTATCTGTTCTCTTCATTTTAGAAATAAACTCATCATCAGACAATCCTTTTGCTGTCTTATATTTAACAGCATTACTGTCATATTGTTTTTTATAAGAACCATAATCATATCCCATAACTCTCATCGGCATTGCATAATGAATATGTTCCTGACTTTCCATTCCAAGTATGCACAACTCGACATCATGTTTTGTTGATTTCTTTCGTATCTTTATATTATCTCTTGAAGCCAATACACTTTCAACATATTTTTTATTCTCTGATACATAAGATTCTTCCGTATCCATATCTTCAAGTTCATCAGGTTTTATTACCTGTTTCCCCTCATATAAAACCGCATTGAAAAAATCCGCAAATTGTTCATTATTACGCCAATAGTTTTTTACAACAACATCTGCTTTCAGTTTATTTTTTGTTTTCCCCATACATTATCCCCTTTAATTATACTATGAACTATATTCATCATCAATATTGTTTCGTATTTAATAGTATAATATATTAAAAATATTTTTTCTACTTATTATTATATATTTTATTTTTATTTAATATATTTACTGAAAATACAAAAGACCTTGCAGATAAATCAATCATCTGCAAGGTCTTTTATTTATATTATACAATTATTATTTAAACCAAAATGCACTATTACTTGAAGTACTTAACACCAGATTCGAATATCTTAATATCCTGCTCACCATATATATTAATAGCAACACTGTCACCGCGTCTCTCAGAATGTGCCATCTTACCGAAGCATCTTCCGTCTGGGCTTGTGATACCTTCAATAGCCATGTATGAACCATTGATATTCCACTCTTCATCCATAGATACATTACCGTCAAGGTCACAGTACTGTGTAGCAACCTGTCCGTTAGCAAAGAGCTTATCAAGCCATTCCTTAGGAGCAACAAATCTTCCTTCACCATGTGAAGCTGGGTTGCAGTATACTCCGCCAAGTTCAGCATTAGCAAGCCATGGACTTAAATTGCTGACAACCTTAGTATATACCATCTTAGATATATGACGGTTAATTGTATTAAATGTAAGTGTAGGTGACTGTGCATCCTGTCCTGTAATCTTACCATTAGGTACAAGACCAAGCTTGATAAGTGCCTGGAATCCATTACAGATACCAAGTGCAAGACCATCTCTCTCATTAAGTAGCTTCTCAACTGCTTCCTTCATCTTGGCATTACGGAATGCTGTCGCGAAGAACTTGGCAGAACCATCTGGTTCATCACCTGCTGAGAATCCACCAGGGAACATAATAATCTGTGCCTGGTTAATAGCCTTCTCAAATTCATCAACAGACTCTCTGATACTCTCAGCATCAAGGTTCTTGAATACCTTAACGATTGTATCAGCACCGGCTCTTTCAAATGCCTTGGCACTATCGTACTCACAGTTAGTTCCTGGGAATACCGGTATAAATACTGTTGGCTTAGCAACCTTATTCTTGCATACATGTACGCTTGGTGCTTCATATAACTTGCTTTCAACCGGTGTAGTTTCCTTAGAAGCCTTAGTTGGGAATACACCCTCAAGGGTATCAGCCCATACGCTTAATGCTTCTTCTACATTAATTGAAACTTCCTTGTATGTGAACTTACCATTATCCTTAACAGTACCAACCTTAGTATAAGCTGTAGTAATCTCACTAAGCTTGTCCGCTGGAACTTCTGCAACGATACAGCCATAAGCTGGTGCAAAGAGGTCATCTTCCTTAACGTCTGCGCTGATCTCAAAACCTAACTTATTACCAAATGCCATCTTGCTGAGTGCTGGCACAAGTCCGTTAGCATCAAGAACATATGCAGATACGATTGCCTTCTTCTGGATAAGCTCATGTATTGCACTGTAGAGTGCCTTAACCTGTTCGAAATCTGGAAGATCATACTGATTCTTCTTAATATCAAATCTGACTAATACATCACCATCATTCTTAAGCTCAGGAGTAATAATATCCCCTTCCTTAGCTACATCAATAGCAAATGAGCAGAGTGTTGGTGGAACATCAATATGTTCAAATGTTCCTGACATACTGTCCTTACCACCGATTGATGGAAGTCCGAATCCCATCTGTGCTTCATATGCACCAAGAAGTGCAGCAAATGGCTGGCTCCATCTTTCTGGATCTTCTGTCATTCTTCTGAAGTATTCCTGATATGTGAATCTGATCTTACTGAAATCACCACCGGCAGCAACAATCTTAGCTACAGAATCTATAACAGCATAGATTGCTCCATGATATGGGCTCCATGATGAAAGATATGGATCAAATCCATAAGACATCATAGTTACTGTATCGCATGAACCCTTAAGCACTGGAAGCTTTGCAACCATGCTCTGTGTCTCTGTAAGCTGATATTTACCACCATATGGCATATATACTGAACCGGCTCCGATAGAACCATCAAATCTCTCAACAAGTCCCTTCTGTGAGCATTCGTTAAGGTCTGCTAAAGTCTTTAACCACTTACCGCGTACATCTGTAACCTTAACCGGCTTAAGGTAATCGTCTTCCTGTGAAGGAATATCAACTACAACCTTAGTCTCCTGATGAGCACCATTAGTATCAAGGAATGCTCTTGAAATATTAACGATATCCTTGCCTCTCCAGTTAAGAACAAGTCTTGGTTCTTCTGTTACAACAGCTACCTCAACTGCCTCTAAGTTCTCCTCAGCAGCATACTGAAGGAATTCCTTAACATCCTTAGGATCAACTACAACAGCCATTCTCTCCTGAGACTCTGATATAGCAAGCTCTGTTCCATCAAGACCTTCATACTTCTTAGGAACTTTATCAAGATCTACCTTAAGACCTGCTGCAAGCTCACCAATTGCAACGGATACACCGCCTGCACCAAAGTCATTACATTTCTTAATAAGCTTAGTAACCTCTGGTCTTCTGAAGAGTCTCTGCATCTTACGCTCTGTAGGAGCATTACCCTTCTGAACCTCAGCACCACAATCCTCAATAGACTTCTCTGTATGAACCTTAGATGAACCTGTAGCTCCGCCACATCCATCTCGTCCTGTTCTTCCACCAAGAAGAATAATGATATCTCCCGGGTCAGAATTCTCTCTCTTAACTGCACTTCTTGGAGCAGCAGCTATAACTGCACCAATCTCCATTCTCTTGGCAACATAATCAGGATGGTAGATTTCCTTAACATATCCTGTAGCAAGTCCGATCTGGTTACCATATGAGCTGTATCCGTGAGCAGCACCTGTAACAAGCTTTCTCTGTGGAAGCTTTCCATGAATTGTCTCTGATACCGGAACAGTAGGATCTGCTGCACCTGTAATTCTCATTGCCTGATATACATATGTACGTCCTGACAATGGATCTCTTATAGCACCACCAAGACAAGTTGCTGCGCCACCAAATGGCTCAATCTCTGTTGGATGGTTATGTGTCTCGTTCTTAAAGTTAACAAGCCATTCCTCTGTCTTTCCATCAATCTCAACCGGAACAACAATTGAGCAGGCATTAATCTCATCAGATTCTTCCTGATCAGCTAACTTGCCCTCAGCCTTTAACTTCTTAGCACCCATAAGTGCAAGGTCCATAAGGCATACGAACTTGTCCTTACGGTCCTTATATATTTCTGCTCTGTCTGAAAGATACTTGTTATATGTAGCTTCCATAGGGGCTTTATAGAATCCGTCCTTAAACTTAACATCTGTAAGCTCTGTTGCAAATGTTGTGTGACGGCAATGATCTGACCAGTATGTATCAAGTACTCTGATTTCAGTCATAGAAGGATCACGCTTCTCAACACTAGCAAAATGCTCCTGAATGAACTTAAAATCCTTAAATGTCATGGCAAGTCCTAAAGAATCATATAATTCCTTTAACTTATCCTCTGGCATATCCTTGAATCCGTCAAAATAAATAACATCAGCAGGAGTCTTGAACTCAGTAACTAAAGTTTCTGGAATATCCTCTGCTGCCTGTCTTGAATCAACAGGGTTAATGCAGTGTTCCTTAATCCTGTTCTTCTCCTCATCAGTAACAGTTCCTGTCAATACATAAGTTACAGCAGTCTTGATAACTGGTGTCTCATTCTCATTAAAGAACTTAACACACTGTTCTGCAGAATCAGCTCTCTGGTCGAACTGTCCTGGAAGATACTCTACAGAGAACACGAAATCGTCCTTTCCCGCTGGAAATGTTCCCTCATAAACATCATCTACTGGTGGCTCAGAAAAAACAGTAGTAAGTGCTTTCTTATATGTTTCTTCTGAAAGATTCTCAATATCATAACGGATAAGAACTCTTACATCTGTAATAGTCTTTATTCCAAGATATCCTCCTATCTCCTCAAGTAATTCTTTCGCATTAACTGCAAATGGTTTCTTTTTCTCGACAAAAACTCTCTTTACGCCGCTCATATCTTCCTCCTGAGATTAGTTATATTAATTATTAATATTTAACCATTGTATCACAATAAAACATATTTTCAAACAACTATTCATGCATTCTTCTTATTATCTTGTAAACAACCTGATTACCCATTACGGTAGGACCTGTATGTGCGAAGAAAACAATACCGTCTGTCTGTGATATTATCTCACTCTTAACAGTACCCTCGCATGGATCAAGAATCTGTGCAATAAGTTCTCCATGATATACAGGGTCACCCGGCTCTTTAAGTCTCTTGTAAAATCCTGCATCATAAGTCTTGACTGCCATAAGGTCAAACTCGTTAATAACACTTGCAATATATCCACTGTGATTGTTGTACTTAAGAATACCCATTCTGGTTAAAAACCTGAGAACAGATGACACAGCCTGTCTTGCAGACTTCTCATCAATCATATCTGTGCTGTTAGTATATATTGAAAATGCATTAGTACCATTCATCTGCCAGTTATAATTAAGTGTCACTGTATCCATTGGCTTCGGCTTTCTAATAACAACGTACTGAAGTCCGAACAGATTGGCAAGACTCGCACTCTGGAATCCCGTATCCATCATCTTTACATGAGGAATAAAATCACCTGGCATATAAAAGCTTGCAAAATGTATGCCATAACTGTAACCCTTAATTCTGTCAAAAAGTGTTCCTGCTATCTGATTGGTTGTATCTCCATTAACATCCCCAGGAAAAGCCCTGTTAATATCAGAATTATCTGTAGGCCAGAATCTCTTTCCTACATTCATGGAAAATCTGTTAACAGATGGGATAACAAGAATCTCATGATTGTGTGATATTGCACCATGAGCCTCAAGCTCTTTAAGTGCTTTAACAAGCTGCGAACATATATACAGCTGCTGTATCTCATTTCCTCTTAATGCACCAACAATACATGCCGACTTCTCACCGCCGCCGAATCTGTAGCCTTCTATCTGATAATCTTCTCTATATATACCCTTTAAAGAATAAATAATCTCTTTCTTCATTATCTGCCACCATAAACTCTTGCTATAAGAGCCCCCTTATGTACTACCGGATTCTCTCTTAATGTAAATATAATTCCATCTGTAGGCGATTCAATTCTCTGGATTATTCTTCCCTCAATAGGTTCGATAATATCTCCTATATGCGTTCCAATTCCAATCCTTCCCATAGAATCAACTGCTGATACGAATATTCCGCTTTCCTTAGCAGTAAGAAATGTAACCTCACCCTCTGTAGAGATAATAGGTTCATTCACTTCTTTCGGCTCATCATCCCATATCCCCATATGAGACATAAGGTTAAATATACCATCAACAATATCCCTGCAATACTTTGGCGTAATTCTGTTTCCAACACCCATCTCCGTAACAAGAGTAGGCACACCAAGATGGTTAAGACTATAGGCAAGAGTTGCATCAAGCACAGTAATAGACGAATATATCCACACAAATTGTGCATTCATCATCTTCGCATAAGGAAGAAGCTTTTCCTGCGTATCATCATTAATTCTTACCTGTGGCATCTCATTTACAAATATATTGCTTGAATGGATATCAATACACAAATCACTTCCAATAATATCTTCAATAATACCTGCTGCCACATATTCAGCCATCGCTCCATTATTATCACCAGGGAAAACCCTGTTCATATCAAGGTCAAACATAGGAATTCCTCTTGAACCTGTATCAAGTCCAAGAGGATTAATATCTGGATAAATATCTACAATTCCTTTAAGCTTATTCTTCTCTCTTTCAATTCTTCTGATAACCTCATAGCAGATATACTGTCCGTCAAGTTCATCCCCATGAGTGCCTGTAACTATAGAAATCCTTGGCATATCAATGCCGTTTCCTTCATTCGTAAGTCTGTTCTTTCTTACTACCAGCCTTTCATGCACCGGCAATTCCACCGAAACAACTTCTTCTATCATAATACTCTCCCTGTAATATACTTATTCATCATAATCACTAAGAATAATCGTGCTTGGCGTCTTCTTAACAATAATATGTGAAAATACAGAACTTGGCATGTAAGTCTTATCATCCATATATACCCTGCTTCCCGGATATATATGATTCTTTACTTTAACAACTGCTCTATCTGAATCTCTTATAAGATTGTATAATGCCTTGCTCTTTTCTTCAAGCTTGGCTTTCTGAGCCATCTTTACAATCTTTGACTGGGTAACTTTCAATGCCATTTTACTATCATACTTTTCAGGCATGTTCTGTTTAATCATCTCAAACTTCTTATTAGCCATTTCAAAAGTTTCAATCTGTCCGTCTACTTCCTTAAGTTCCATAATAAGTTCTGCATATTCTTTTCTGATTTCTTTGGTCGAACCAACCCTCAACAAAGTCTTTACATTGCTTTCATGTCCACATGATGTAGTATTGATTCCCATAACACCAGTTACATCACCACCTATAATAGAACCTATGGGTCCCTCAACAAATACCCTGCCATATGTAAGCACCCTGCAGTTAAGAATATAATTACACTGTAAGTCTCCTTTGGCAATAACCTCTGTATTCTCAAAAAATCTGCCAGATATATTTCCCCCTGCCTCGATCTTTCCTGAATTCTTAGTATTAACGCCATCCTTTAATACAATATCTTTCCCGGCAATAAGTGTTGCTCCCTCAACGAAGCCTCCAACATATATACTTCCCATGGCATGAACTGTTACACCACTTCTCACACTGCCTGTAATATTAACATCCCCGTTAAAGTCAATATTCCCCATACTCATGTCAAGATTACCATTAACCTCATACACATTAACAACACTTAAATCATAGTTGCAGTATTCAATCTTTCCAGATATTGCAGCATAAGTTTCTTTCCCATCCTCAGATGTCTTAAAGCCCTTACCATGCAGTCTTGGCTTTGGTTTTCCTGGTTTAGGCACAAGCAGCTTCCCGCATATGTCGAAGCCAAACTCCCCTTTAGTCGGCTCATGATATCTTGCCAGCAAATCACCCTCATTAACCTTTTCAAATCTCTTCTGGTTAAAATAATCAATAGAACCATCTTCTCTTACTGTTGGTCTGTTGTTATTAATTGCATCAGTATCAAAAAAGAATTCATAATATCCGTCTTTTCCTGTATTTACAGGCTTACCAACAGCAATTTCAACAGGCTGGTCATATATTTTTTGTGAAATCATCCATCGAATTTTTTCTTCGTCTATTCCCGTCTTAATTCCATTAAGCGATAGCTTATTCATGACTTCATCATATGTATATCCTTCATCACATTTGCCAAGCCTGACTGATGCGCTCATATTATCATCTGCAATATATACATAAACCTCATGTAACTCGATATCATCTATATCAGCTGTTTCATTAACTATTTCTGTATTGCTCATGCTGTTCCCCCTTTCCGAAGGTCTTATCCATTCATTATCAAAACACTGTACTGTAATAGCTGCATCTTAACATCCATACTTAAGCAGCCCATCCAGATTACTTCCCCTCTCAAGTGCAAGTCTTATCTTCTCCATCTCTTTAAAGGTATATCTTGGATCAGCATATAAAGAAACATCTACACCGCTTGTAAGTCCCATAAGAATTTCCTGTGACTGCAATTCATTAAGTGCAGGCTTCTCGTCATTCCATTTATCAGAAATTCTGTGTCTTGCCTCTTTCATGCTTACCGCATCAATAAACGGATCTGCATATTCAGAAACATCTATTCCTTCTTCAAGTCCAAGTCTTATCTGTTTCATCTGTCCCGATGAAAATCCAACCATGTTATATGGAGTAACATCAATCCCTTCCTCAAGTCCAAGTCTTATCTGTTCCATCTGTTTCCCATTATATTCATGAAGCAGATACTTAGTTATATCGACACAACTGTGTATTCCCAGCCTTATCTCATTGAGCTGATATTCATCATAATTATCCTCAACAAAAAATGTAAGGTCAATCTCTTCTTTTCTTGCAAGTCTTATCTGTCTTAATACCTCTCCTGAATAACCAAGCTTTGCATATCTGGTCAGATCATAATTAAGCTCTGATGCAAGCCTTATCTCTCTCATAACAGAATGACTGAACTTAGGATTACATATATCATCCATATTCATTCCAATACGCACAGCCTGCTTCAATTCTTCCATCTGCATATAATCATACTGTGAATCTGCAAATCTGCTTACATCAAGTTTTTCTTCCAGGCCAAGTCTTAATGCTTTCATCTGGGCAGCATTGAATTCCTCTTTGCAATACACACTCACATCAATGCCATTCTCAATTCCTCTGATAATCTCAATAGCCTGTAATTCATCAAATCCCAGAGACTGCCAGACCTGCTTGTCTACAGTTTTGCTTTCTATATTCTTATTAATCTCTTCCACGTTCTGCATAAGCCCATCTCCCATAATCAAACCAAATCATCATATATCCGGACCTTAATAATATCTGTCTAAATTTTATCACACATACAGTCCGACTACAAGTTCTAACATTGTACATTTTTATCAATGCCCTATATATCCTGTTCCATCCAGAAATCCTTAATACATTTATAAGCATTACCCAGACTGACTGGAAATATCCTGTTCCACTCTCTTGGATACATACGCTCATATTCACCACTCATGAATCTGTCATCCAGAAGTGCAATAACACCCTTATCCGTATCCGTCCTTATAACCCTTCCTGCTGCCTGAAGCACCTTATTCATTCCCGGAATAACATAAGCATACGAATATCCATTTTTGCCAAATTCATCAAAATAATCCCTTAAAATGTTACGCTCCCTGCACACCATCGGAATCCCAGTTCCAACAATGACAGCTCCGATAAGGCTCTCATCCTTTAAGTCAATGCCTTCGGAAAATATTCCTCCAAGCACACAGAATCCTGCAAGCGAAGCCCCTTCTGGAAGTTCCTCGTAAAATGCTGATAAGAAATTTTCCTTGTCAGCCTCCTTCATAAACCTTCCCTGCACAAGCACATTCACACAGCTTTCTGGTAAAAATGTATCTTCTCCACCACATTCGACCACATTAACACCATTTTCCCACCTGAAGCACTCAAGAACACTCTCCATGTAAGAATATGACGGAAAGAACACCATATATCTGCCGCTTCTGCCAGAAATCATATGCATAATATAATCATGTACCTTGGCATATTCCCTTGCGTTTCTTCTTGTATAACGGCTTGTCACATCAGTAGCCACGACAATTCTCTTATTATCAGGTTCAAAAGAAGAGTGTGCATACACCGCTCTTTCTGATACATCACCTGAAAGCATTTCCTTAAAATAATTGACCGGAAGCAGCGTTGCTGAGAAGAATACCGTGCTTCTGCCCTGTGAAAGTCTCTCACTTATGTTGCCAGACGGGTCAACACAGTACAGATGTACAAGAAAGTTTCCATCATTATCATGCTCATTATAATAGACATATTTTTCATCAGCACAGTCATACATATTAAGAAAATGTCTCACTGCAAAGAAAAACTCGAGCAGCTCGTTAGTCACAGGCTCACCCTTATGCCTTTCCATAAACTTCTGCATAAGTCCCATGACACGCTCAAGGCTGGCTGGAAATGTTCCAAGACCACTCACAACCATGAATGTATCGCACTGTCTTTTATATTCGAGCAACTGCTTGTTACATCTGTCAAGTGCGCCTGCAAGCCGCTTGTCCATCTCTTTGACAAGCTTCTTAGCCGCAAGAAAATCTTCTTTTTTCAACACTGCGCTGTACATTTCTCTTGCTCTGTCCACAAGGTTATGTGCTTCATCCACAAGAAACACATAATCACCCTTCGCACCATTGCCAAAATACCGCTTAAGCGACGCATCCGGGTCAAATACATAATTATAATCACATATAATTCCATCACACCAGTACGAAACATCAAGCGACATCTCAAACGGGCAGACATTATGTCTGTTGGCATATTCCATGACATTATCTCTTCCGATAACCATCTGGCTCGTTATTATGTCGTACACAGCATCATTAATCCTGTCAAAATGCCCCTTGGCATAAGGACATGCCACGGGGTTGCAGTTGCGCTCATCAAGTGGACATATTTTGTCCTTCGCTGTAAGAGTAACAGTTCTCATATGAAGCCCGTTATCTCTTAATATAGCATAAGTATCCTCCGCAACAGTTCTCGTTATTGTCTTTGACGTCAGGTAAAATATCTTGTCTGACATCTGCTGTCCTAACGCCTGCACAGCCGGGAACACAGTAGACAACGTCTTTCCGACACCTGTAGGTGCCTGAATATATAGATTGGTATTATCTTCAATAGCCCTGTATACACTCACGCACAGATTCTTCTGCCCCTCCCTGTATTCATAGGGAAACTTAAGTTCTCTGATTGATTCCGTCCTTTTATGCCTCTCATCAAATGTATAATCAGTCCATCTCTTAAAGCCTGTAATCAGCTTATTAAACCACTCTTCAATTCTTTCAAATGTATATTCTTCCAGAAACTTGTTGATTGTCTCAGGCTCAGGAGTAACGTAAGTCATCTGGATTCCAATCTTTGACAGCTTCTTCTGGCTTGCATATATATAACCATATACCAGTGCCTGGGCTTTATGCACATAGACCGGTTCTTTCAGCAGAGAAACATCTGTCTGCATAGTCTTTATCTCATCAATTATTGCATCGCTCTCAGGCTCTTTATTGCCATCCTCGTCATAATTAATATCTGCAATAATACCGTCAGCCCTGCCTTCAACCTGTAATACATACTCAATCCCTAAGTCAGATACAAGTGGTATCTCAATCTTTAAAGGCACTTCTGCATGATACATGGTTCCCATGCTGTGCTGGATTTTCCTGTGAATCCTTGCCCCCTCCTGCATGATTTTCACATCATTACTGCCTGTATTCCTGTTGTCAATATCACCTTCTGCACACATGAATTCCACAAGATTTCTTACAGATATTCGAAAGCAGTTTCCATTTACAGAGTACATACTATCTCCATTCAATAATGTTCTTCAATATCATATATATAGGCATTGCCTGTCTTTCCGACTCTTTTAACCTGTTCCATGTAATTAAGCATTGCAAGTACACTGGCAGCAGTCTGCCTGTCAATATGCGCTGCATTTGCAAAATCCGCTGAAGTAAAGTTCTTCTCAAGTCCCTCTGGTACAAACTGCATATAATCCTGTGGACAGTCCAGTTCAACTATCTTTCTTATTCCAACAGGAATGCGGTCATAACGCACACTTCCGCGCTTCTTATCGTAACTCCAGCCATTAAGAAGCTTATATTCTTCCATATCAATCAGCATCAATGTAACCTTAAGATTCTGATTCTTTAAAAATGCTTTAATCTTATACAGTTCAAACATCGCATCATACACAGAACATCGCTTCGGAGACTTTCTTCTAGAAGTAATGTCCCCTGTTTCCGGTTCAATCCAGCTTAAATACTTCTCATACGGCATTGGATATACAACCCTCACCTGATATTCATTCAGGAATACTGACAGTTTATCCCTTAACTTGTTAAGCTGCCTCGTCTGAATCTCAATTATCCCATGCTCGTTATATATATCTGCAAAATAACCATCTATTGCAACCTCATGATTATCCTCATCGGGTTCATAATACATTTTTAATACTGCATGCAGCGTCTTTTCCGACAAAGTACCTATCCCCTTGTCATTATGGCTCTTACCGATTATCTTCTCTTTCGCCGCATCAAAAGCCTGACTGTCTATATATTCAACTGGTTCTGCTGCAGATTTCTTTTTTGACATTGTGTACCTCGTATCAGATATATGTTATCATTGCTATCAAGTATCTTACGAATACCTAAAAAAATCAAGGCATTTACCGATATAACCTATATAAATCCAATTAAGAACAGGAGAAAAACATGATATCTATAAGCATGTGCATGATTGTAAAAAATGAGCAGGACATTCTTGCAAGGTGTCTTGATTCATACGCAGGAACTTATGATGAATTGATTATTGTAGACACAGGCTCAACTGACAATACCAAAGAAATCGCCGCTCACTACACCGATAAAATATATGATTTTGAATGGATAAATGATTTTTCAGCCGCAAGAAATTTCGCATTTTCCAAAGCCAGATGTGACTACATATTTAGTGCTGACGCAGACGAAATGCTTGATGATACCAACAACTACGCATTAAGAGAATTGAAACATATGCTTCTTCCAGAGATAGACATTGTTCAGATGTATTATGTCAATGCATCAGAATATAATTCTGTATACAATGCACACAAAGAACTCCGCCCGAAGCTTTTCAAAAGGCTCCGTTCATTCACATGGATTTCACCAATACATGAAACAGTACGGCTCACGCCAGTCGTATATGACAGTGACATTGAAATTCTTCACATGCAGGCGGGCGACCATAGTAAAAGAGACTTTTCAACATATTTCAAAGCATTTGAAAAAGGAGTCCACATTGAAGATTATGTAGTTACTATGCTGTGTAAAGAGCTTCTTATATCCGGTGAAGATTCCGACTTTATTGCTTTCAGGAATATATTTGAAAATATTTTATCCAAAGAAGGCAGAAGCAATGATTTAATGAAAGAAATCAACTGTATTCTTGCTAAGATATATATGGTAGACGGTGACACTGACTCATTCTTTAAGACCACTTTAAAAGCAGTTGCTGACAATCCTCCTGCTGAAATGTGTCTGATTCTCGGAACATTTTACATGAACCAGGCAGACTATGAAGAAGCTGTGCTGTGGCTGTATAATGCTGCATTTGAAACAGAAAGCATACTTGATGCGGCAAGCAGCGGAAACAAGCCATTGTCTTTACTCGGCAAATGTTATGAGGAACTTTCCGCAGCAACAGATGATCCATACATGTCCGCCCAATTTAGCGAAATGTCCGCCGACTATTATAATCAGGCAGAAAACTGGTCACTTCCGGAAGAATAAGAAAAAGCCTTAGTGAAATGTGAATCAAAAAACACATTTACACTAAGGCTTTTTAATTATCTACTTATCATCATCAATATCAAAAAGTTTCAGTTCTTCGACATCATCCTTACCTGATTTGTCATCACCATAAGCAATTTCATCAGATGAAGAATCAAGATCATCATAATCCCCGCCCTCTTCATAATCGTCAAGATCATACTCATCTATTTCTTTTTCTGTATATGAATCAAGGTCAACGCCATCTTTTGATGCCATATTAAATACCTTCTTTACCTTTGACAGCTTAGAGCAAAGGATTCCCGTAACAACTGCAAATGCGGCTATTAAAACAGCCAGAATTGATATAACAACAATATAACCCTTGTTATTTGCTGGTTTTGTATCTTTTCCAGATGTATTTATGATGCCAGAAATATCGCTTTTATCTATCGAATAAGCCTGTATTGTTGCATCACTTATTCTGTAGCTGAACCAGCCCTTTTCTCCTGACGAACTCACTCCATAGAAAAGACAATATTGTCTGTCAGCATCAATAAGCACGTCAACTTCTTTACCATTCATTGTGAATCTGGTAAGTGTATACCCATCAGGTTTGTTGACTGAATCCGGTATTGGAAGAACAACAAATGTTACCTGGGGTTCATCAACTGTGTTATATGGTGAAAATGTTTTTGCAGTTTCATCATACACATAGAAGCCTCCTTCACCATTGTCACTTTCAAGATACATAAGGATAAGTCCTGTTTTTAAGCCTTTTCCTGCAATTATCTTTCCGCCATTATAATCAATTTCTGTTTCTTCGTAGCCTTCTGGAAGTTCATGCTCTGAATAATCCTGAATAACTGTATACTGTACTTTATCTATAGTAACCTGTATATTATCAGCCTGCTCTGTCTGAACTTCAGTCTGTGTTTCTGCTTCGGTCTGTGTCTCTTGTTCATTACTGCCTGCTGCTCTGGTCGTATATATTATATATTTCTTTACTGAACCATCTTCTGCAGTGACAGTAATTGTAGTTGTATTTCTTCCCGGATCCATTTTTCTTCCGCTGACGCTGACTTTAGCATTAGAGTCATTGGCAACCGCACTTACAACAAGTTCTTCCACATCAGAGTCAACAGATGCATTATATGTTGTAATTTCCGGTGAAAATGCTGGTGAAAGCGTTCCCGGACTTATCTGAAGCGATGACAATGTGTTATCTGATGAATAGCTTACAGGTGCTTTTCCGGTAACTGTTCCTGAAGAGGAACTTATTACCAGTCTGTCTTCATAAGCAGAACTTACAATTGCAGTTGATGTAACAACCGAGATTGCTGATGAACCAGGATTATTAATTTTAAACTTTATACTAAAACTAGTCTTATCTGTAGATAATAAGCGGATTGTTCCGCCGCCCCCTGCATCATATCCCGAAACAGCCTCCAGTATAGATGCATCATAATTTATATAAAAGTCACACAAATATACTTCACTTGGTGCACTTACTGATACAGTTACTGTTACTGTATCTCCAACATTACCACTTGCTGAACCTATACTTATACTGGCTGTCTCAGCTGCATCTACATTTATGCTGTTCATCTGTAATAATAGACACATACATACAGTAAGAATACATGCTATTATCCCTTTTAAATTTTTTATCATTAATTATTCCTCACAATTACTGTTCAATATACCTGATATCCAGAACATGTCTCTTAACATATAACATGTCTATACTATTAACCACCCCATCATGATTAACATCCGCTGCCTTTATATATGCCCCTGTCAATGACTTAATTTCAAGGACATCTCTTTTTATATACAACATATCAAGACTTGATATTTCACCATCTCCATTAATGTCACCATAAATCACTACGGCATACCTTTTATACTCTCTTCCATCTTTTGTGTATACGATAAATGTATCTCCCGTAGAAATCTTTTGAGATGTTTTCTCTTTTCCGTCTGCACCTGATATTTTTCCATAACAGCCATTCTTAAATGTTATATTAGATATAACATCCGATGCAGTGCTTCCCACACTTATTCCTGATATTATACTGTTGTTTTCATCAATATCATAAGTACATGTAAAGCCATTCTCTTCAACCGGATTATTATCCGGCTCCGAATCTGTTGCTTTTCTTACAATATTAATTGTGTATTCTTCAACATCTCCATTTTCAGCAGTGACAGAAATTACTATTTTATTGTTACCGACTGATAAATTGTGTTCACCTGTTCCACTTACACTTGCATTATCCGCTAACGCATCAGCTTTGACAGTAACTTTAGAAACATTATTTTCAACAATAAGATCATACTCTGTTGTATAAAGTGAGAATGTTGGAGTAAATGTATATCCTTCAACTGATAAACTCTTTAACCTGTTATTTGGATTTCCATCTCCCGTAGGCTCAGCACACACCTCATCTGGCATATTTTCATATACAGGAATAATGAATTTAAATGCAGTATTGTTAAGAGTTGTTTCACTATATGCTTTCTTACTTGTTTTAGCCTCAGATTTTGGAGCCAAAACATTTGTCATATACTGATGCGAATAATTTACCACATCAAACTTCTCATAATATAAAGTATCCTGTCCCTTATTAATGTACCATGAACCCAGATTGATAGCACCACCTACAACAGCTTTATACCTTGTATTCCATGGTCTTAATGTCTTTGTGTCTGTGCCTTTTGCATATCTCAATCCATTCTGAACTGCAGTATAACCATCTGATGCATAAGCATTCTGGCTGTAATAATTATAGTACCCTTCATATCCGCTGACATTACCAGATATCTGTCTTCCAGTTCCCTTATATCCTTGCTCCTGAATTATTCTTGTTGCAAGATGATACGGACTCACTCCTGAAACTTCTCCAGCTTTCATAAGAAGTGTAGAATATGTATATCCATCAAGATTATGAGATGAACCATCCATAAATGATCCATCTATAACACTATCTACTCCATCTTTATTCTGTACCGACGAATCATAGGATAATCCTTCAAACATAAAAATATATGTTTCATTAAGGAAATTCCTTGGGTCAAGAACATATTGAACAAGTTCACTTGAAGCCTGTACATATCCTCCACTATCAAATGAATACCATTCTCCCTTTTCCCAATCATAACAACCATCTGCCATTGATTTCCATGAGCTTATATTATCCTTATGAACAAGACTTCTTGTTTTCACATTCTGCTGTTGAACCATTGTATTCCAGTCTGTGCCATTATGGTCTGCCACAAACACCCAGTTCGGATGGCTCGCATGTAACTGTCTCAATCCTTCTTTATAACTTTCTGGAAATCCCTGTTGATTAAGATATTCCTCGAAATCAGCATCCGGCTTATAATCTGTTCTTTTATCAACAGTTACATATGCTGCAAAAATATATCCTCTTTTATAGATTTCACCCATATAAAAGCCTATATCATACCATTTATCGCCATCATCAGTTGTCTCTCCATATATATCAAATTTAAATCCGCCACTCACCGTTGTAATAATATTACTGCTATTACTTGTGGATGTTGAAGTTCTTATTCTGAGTCCGGTAACATCATAATTTACATGTCCCTGACCGATAGCTTCTTCCGCATTAGTATTTACTACAGATGTAAAGGCAAGTCCTGCAAACACAAGCATGCATACCATTACTGCCAGTGCTGCTATTCTTTTTACACTACATTTGTATACTGATTTCATGTAATCACCTGACTCCTAAATGTATCGTACAACTAGTTTCTTCCAAATTCTGAAAGCTTTAAGCCCTCATTTCTCTCAAGTACCATATTAACAGACCAGCTATTGGCAAATACAAGAAGTGGATTGCCCTTAAGGTCTTTAATCTTCTTCATATCTGATGTACCGACAATTCTGTTCACATCAATTTCCTCAGGATTCTCAATCCAGCGGATATGCTCATATGGAAGCGGCTCAAGTCTGATATCAACACCGTATTCATTCTTAAGACGGTATTCAAGAACCTCAAACTGAAGAACACCGACAACTCCCACGATAATCTCTTCCATTCCTGTATTGAACTCCTGGAATATCTGAATTGCACCTTCCTGTGCAATCTGGTTGATACCCTTGATGAACTGCTTTCTCTTCATAGTATCAATCTGTCTTACTCTTGCAAAATGTTCTGGTGCAAATGTAGGTATACCCTCAAATGCAAATTTCTTATTAGACTTGCATATAGTATCACCAATAGAGAAAATACCCGGATCAAATACACCTATAATATCTCCTGCATATGCCTCATCTACAATATGTCTCTCCTCCGCCATCATCTGCTGTGGCTGGCTGAGTCTTATTTTCTTGCCACCCTGAACATGGTTGGCTTCCATTCCGGCTTCAAACTTACCGGAACATATTCTCATGAAAGCAATTCTGTCTCTATGTGCTTTATTCATGTTAGCCTGAATCTTGAATACAAATGCTGAGAAATCCTCAGTAAATGGATCAATAATTCCCTGATCAGACTTTCTTGGAAGTGGTGAAGTTGTCATTGATAAGAAATGCTCAAGGAAAGTCTGTACACCAAAGTTAGTAAGCGCTGAGCCAAAGAATACAGGTGTAAGGTCACCTGCACTTACCATCTCCTGATCAAACTCCGCACTTGCTCCGTCTAACAGCTCAATATCTTCCTGAAGCTTGTCATAGAAAGCATCACCAATTCTGTCCTTAAGAACTGCCTCGTCTGACGCATCAACAATCTCAGTATCAACTTCCTTCTGACCATTCATGGCTGCCTTGAATAAAGAAACATTTTTCTCTTTACGGTCATACACACCCTTGAATTCCTTACCGCATCCGATAGGCCAGTTAATTGGGCATGTAGAGATTCCAAGTACACTCTCAATTTCATCAAGAAGCTCAAATGGATCATTAGCTTCTCTATCCATCTTATTGATAAATGTAAATATAGGAATGTGTCTCATAACACATACCTTGAAAAGCTTGATAGTCTGTTTCTCAACACCCTTAGAAGCATCAATAACCATGACTGCTGAATCTGCTGCCATGAGAGTTCTGTAGGTATCCTCTGAGAAATCCTCATGTCCCGGAGTATCAAGAATATTGATACAGTAACCTTCATAGTTAAACTGAAGAACAGAAGAAGTTACCGAAATACCTCTTTCCTTCTCAATCTCCATCCAGTCGGAAACTGCATGCTTGGCAGTCTTCTTACCCTTTACAGAACCTGCAAGGTTAATGGCTCCTCCATAAAGCAGGAACTTCTCTGTTAATGTTGTCTTACCAGCATCCGGGTGAGAGATAATGGCAAAAGTTCTTCTTTTCTTAATTTCACTTTCTAAACTCACTGTTTTACTCCTTTATATCACATAATACGTAGCTTATCAAATAATTCATGCCTTTCCCGGCATATACATAATATAAGCCTGTGACGCAGTCTTAGCTTCACAGGCTTACTCTGATTAATAGTCTAATTATTCGCGGTTAAGACCGAACTTGTATGAAACCTCAGACTTGTCATCAATTCTTCTGAAAATATTGATTACTCTGTCCATAACCGGCCCAAAATCATCCTCATTCTCAACCTCAACAGTAACAACCTGTCCATCCTCTTTGATTACAGCATCCTTTACAAGCTCTAATGCCTTGATATCTTCCTCTGTCTGTGCAACCAGCTCTGGTGTTGTCAACATTTTAGACTTGCTCTTATACTTAACAGCGTATGTTCTTGTCATTATATCCTCCTAATTCAGCCTGCATCGGCAATATAATCTCATATGTCATTTTATTATATAACATGATTCTTAATTATGCAATGGTTTAATATACACTTAATCCCTTTCCTAAAGCAAATGAATATATTATCTTTTCTTTGACCTTTTTCCCGGTAAGCTGTGTCAATGCTTTTGCATAATAATCAAGCTGGATTGCATATCGTCTCACAAGTTCTTTTTCGCCCGCTTCGCCTTTCATAACTCTGTCTGTCTTATAATCCACGAGCACAAATTCTCCGTCCTCTTCAAAATACAAGTCAATTATACCCTGTATAAGCTGTCCTTCGTACTCAAATACAAAAGGCTGTTCTCTTCTGACACTGCCACAGTTCACTGCATTTGCAACTCTCCTGCCTGTATCTGATTGTACAAATGTATTGATATCCCACGGATTGACACTTTTCACCTGTAATTCATTCATCTTTCCGGTTTCTAACATTCTGTTAATATCAGCTTTAACTCCATCAAGGTTCACACTCACTGAATAGTCAAGACATTCCATAACCCTGTGATATGCGCTACCACGCTCATTAGCAGCAAGCTGCACTTCCTCACCGCTTATGAACTTCGGAATTATAGAATTTGATGGTTCAGCAATTGTTTCACTGTCTGTCTGTCCATCCCTATTTCCGTTATCTGCCGCCTGCTCATCGTACGCTTCCTTCTCAAATGCTTCCTTAACAGAATCGTCCATGTAAGCATTTTCTTCTGAATTATCCTCCGCCTGCATTGCCTTAAGCTGTGAAACTGTCAGCTTCATTCTGCCGGAAGCATTATCAGCCGGAACATACTCCGGAAGTTCGTCTAACGACGGATAACCAGCTTCATTATTTCCATCAAGTGCTTCCCCGGCTTTAACGGCATCTATATCAGTCACGTTTCCTGTTTCAAAACTATTCCCTGTTTCATCCGCATCAGCCTCAGAATCCTCCACGGCATCAACCATAACTTTAAAACTGCCTTTTAATTTATCTGAATCCATAAGACACACCGGCATTATCATATCGAGATAATTCTTTATATTTTCACTGTCCGCATAAGATAATGTTCCATCCGTTGCAAGTTCCTCTGATTTTGCTCTGTATTTATCAAGTGTCTTGTCTGCGTCTTTTACAACTCCGGTAATTATCAGCTTTTCTCTCGCTCTTGTCATGGCAACATAGAGAAGTCTTTCTTCCTCTGCTATCGACTCTCTTACAATTCTTCTTGCCATTGCGCCCTTTATAATAGTCGGTGTCTTGGTTCTTCTTTCAAGGTCAACATAATCAACCGCAATTCCTAAGTTCTGGTCTACAAGCACAGGCGCTGTCGCGTCCATGAAATTAATACTCTTATGCGCTCCTGCAAGTATTACAATCGGGAATTCCAGACCTTTACTCTTGTGAATACTCATAATTCTTACAAGATTCTCATTATCAAGGCTTGCAGCCCCCTCTGCAAAATCTTCATCGAACTTCTTAAGTCTTTCAATATATCTTAAGAAATTAAACAATCCTGAATAGCTTGACTTTCCATATCCTGCTGCTCTTTCCAGCAGAACATTTAAGTTAGCCTGTCTCTGTGCTCCGGCAGGCATTGTTCCCACATAGTCATAGTAGCCTGAATCATATATCATTTCCCAGCACAGGTCATAAAGCGGCTCTACACTGCTCTTGTCGCGGTACTCTGTGAGCTTTGCAAGAAATAATGCACATTTGCCGGACAGCTGCTTAACATCCGTCTCCTGTATATTATCTGCTCCGCCAAGCACTGCAACTGCTTTCAAATGTTCATACAGGTTGTTATGTGTATTCTTATCCGCATGCTCCCTGCCTAGCTTTCGCACCATTCCAAGCTCTGCTGCCGTAAAGCCGCCAAAATAAGACATCATTGCCGCCGCAAGGCTTATCTCCTGAACCGGATTGTCTACTATTGTAAGCATGCTTAAGATTACCTGTATCTCTCGCACACTGAAATATCCTGTTGACGAGTCAGTATATGCTGGTATCCCTCTGTCCATCAGGGCATCTGCAAATGTATCTGCCCAGCCTGTAACTGACCTTGTAAGAATTACAATATCCCTGTATTCTGCCGGTCTGTATATATTCTCATCTGCATCATACACATTTACGCCAGAAGAAACTATTCCCTCAATCAGCTTTGCAAGCCTGTCTGCCTCAAGCTCTCTTGTCGTAGCTTCTTCTTCATTCTCTGAAGATATAAGAATTACATCTGTACTCTTGTTAGCTTCATCACCATAATTACTGTCACTGTATTCAGGATATGGAAACCCCGCATTAAGCCTTACAGTTTCGTCATACCCGATTCCCGAAAAATTCTTGTTCATAATATGACTGAACACATCATTGGCACATTCAAGCACATTTTCACGGCTTCGAAAATTCTTCTGTAATTCAATTCTTACATTATCACCAGTCTCGCCATATGTATCGTACTTCTCTATGAAAAGCTCAGGGCATGCAAGACGGAACTTGTATATGCTCTGCTTTACATCTCCAACCATGTATATATTATTATTCTCCCCTGACAGTCTCGTCTTTGACACCGCATTAAGAATAACCTCCTGCAGCTGGTTGGAATCCTGATACTCGTCTATCAGTATTTCTTCAAATCTGTTTGCAAGCTTGTCGGCGGTCTCTGTGTATACAAGCTTTCCGTCTTCTTTCTTTACAAGTATTGAAAGTGCAAGATGTTCCATGTCATTAAAATCAATTATGCCCTTCTCTCGCTTCACCTCTGAAACACGCTTTGCATACACCTTTGCCACTTTAAGAAGAGTCCGTATCTGAATACCTGCTCCCTGCATGTCTTCAAATATTCCATCATCTTCTTTTAAGAATATCTTGTCATTAAGCCGTCCTATATAATCTTTAAACAGCTTTCGCTGTCCCTTAACATATTCCTTAATATCCGGGTCTGCTCCTGCATCCTTCTTTCTTGACAGGGCTTCGAATGAAAATGTTCTTATCTTTCTGCCAAGCTCTCCAAAATCCTGCGAATTAATCATCTCATTAATTCCAAGTAGGTCAGACTGCAAAGCACCTGTATATGCTGCAGGTCCTGCCGGCTCAGAACAGATATCTACTAATCTGTTGTATTTATCACGGTAATCAAGAAGTGCATTTTTAATTGAATCATACAGTTCCTTAATTGCAGGATTATCGTAAGTCTCATCATCATAAACTAACATGCACTCGTCAAACCACTCATCAATCCACGGATTGCTTCTAGAAAAACGGTATATTTTATCTATAATGCTCACAAGCCCTGAATCGTCCCGTCCCATGCCAAATGCATCAACAAGATTAAAGAATTCTTCATCTGCTTCGGCATAGAATTCCTCAAGCACATCTTCCAACACATCATTTTCAATAAGCTTCTTCTCACCCTCGTCCATTATCCTGAATCCCGGGTCGAGATTGACCTCTGGAAAATGATTTCTGATTATCCATAGACAGAAACTGTCTATTGTCGTTATCTGTGCGTTATTAAGTAGTGTTATCTGTCTTAAAAGGTTCACATCACCCGGATTCTCGTCAAGCATTGAATCCAGCGCTTTCCTTATCTTGTCTTTCATCTGGGCTGCTGCCGCCTTTGTAAATGTAACAACAACCAGCCTGTCTATATCTATATTCTTGTCAGGGTCTGTAATCATGGAAATGATTCGCTCTACCAGAACAGCAGTCTTTCCTGAACCGGCAGCCGCCGAAACCAGCACATTACAGTCTCTTGTATCAATCGCGCTCTTCTGCGCCGGTGTCCATTTTCTTTCCATTCTCATCAACCCCTTCCTCTATATTATTCCATAACACTTCATCATCGAATTTCTTTAATTTTCTGTAATTGCAGCCCGGCAAATCCACTGAAAATCCACACACTGCCCCATAAGGACATCTGTCACAGCTTGAAAACTGTCCATCTTTATAAGGACTTCTCCTGATATCACCACCTGCAATTCTATCCGCGGTATCAACCGCCCTTACATCAACGAATCTTCCAAGCATATTAAACTGCTCTGTATTCATCACCTTGCTTCTTCGTGAATCAAATCCGCCGTCAGCCTTTCTGCTAACCGGAATATTAAGTGATGTACCCTCGGTATTGTCCATCTTCTCGGCAATATCCTTATCCGAATTAACCATTCCTTTAAGACGCAGTTCACCCTTAATCTTATCCTCTATCTCTTCTGCACTCTCTGTTGTCGCAGATACAATCGGGTCACTTATGTTGTAGTAGAACACTCCGGCAGGAATCACATTTTTACCAGGACGCATCTTCGCCACAAGCTTCATTGCCGCTTCCATGTAGACCATAAGCTGGATATCAATTCCGTAGTAGGTCTTTACTATGTTGAAATCCTTCTTTCCTGTCTTGTAATCGATAATTCTTACATATACATCTGTGCCGTTTTCGCATATGTCAACGCGGTCAATCGTTCCGCTCATAAGCTGCTTTCTGTCTCCGTCTCCGACTTCCATATTGAACTTATGCTCGAATACAAATGGCACGAAATCACCACATTTTAACTGTTCACCCATCGCCCATACAGTGCGGTCTGCAAGGTCTTCCATCCGCTTAATCATGAATGAATTACGGCTTGAATCCTTAAGGATACTGTTCTGGTATATGTCAGTAATTGCAGCGACACTTCTTTTTACCATCTCGCGGCGCTTCTCATCTGATATCAGATAGTACGACTCACCGTTTTTCTTGATTTCGTCGCACACCTCACGGATAACCGCATGCAGTACGACGCCAAAGTTTACTGGTGAAAATGTGAATTCTTCCCTTTCCTTTAAATCAACTCCATACCTTAAGTAATACCTCAATGGGCACTCTGCAAAGTTCTCAAAAGATGTAACGCTTCCGACAAGCCTGCCGCCAGTAAGTGAATCAATAATATCCTCATCTACATTTGCAGCAATTTCAGTATTATCAAAGCTGTTAGCCGCCTGCGGTATTGTTACATAAGAATTCTGCTGTGCCGTGTCTTTGTAAGATAACTTAAGGCAATGTGAAAACATTTTTCTCATACTTCTTATAATATATGAAGGCATCAGCGCCGCACCCTCGCTGTTTTTTACCGCATATGACATGTAAAGCTTCTCCGCACTCTTTGTCATAATAAGATACAGATAGAATCTCTGTGTAAATGCTTTCTCCCTCACGGAAGCTGACATAACTATTCCCTTATCCTCAAGATACTCCCTGTCGCTTTCTGACAGAACGCTTCTTGAATCAGCCTTCTTAGGTACATTGCCGTCATTGATTCCGACAAAGAACATGACCTTGATATTGTCAAGACGGGTTCTTTCTATATCTCCGATAACAACGCAGTCATTGGTCTGCGGAATAAGTCCTATCTTAATCTCCTGAAATCCTGACGCAAGTATCTTGTTAAATTCTTTAATACCAACCTTCTCGCTTCCAAGAAGAGCATACATTTTATCTAATACTTCTATAACTTTCTTATATAACTGCGCATATTCATCACCAGTGTACTCGCTGTCATTAAGCGCACTTACCTTCTTCTCCATATCTTCACGCACAAGGAATTCGTAAAGTGCCTTCACCATATCAGCCACATTGGATTCTTTTGACTTAAGCACTTCTTCCAGCGGGTCTAACATATCAGTTATCATTGTTCTTAGTGAATTAAGCTTCTCAAGGTCAGTATTATTGACTGTTCCCCTGAATTTTCTTATCCACGGCTCATGCCATTTTGCTCTGCCTCTGATTCCGACCGCAACACAGTAATTGTCTAACAGATCAATATCTTCGCGTTCCATTCCGCTCATTCCGGTTCTGAGGAATCCTAATATGCTGTCATAGCTGTAATTATTCTCTATTATTCCAAGTGCACCGTTAATTGCCGCAATGAATGGATTGTCCGTCACATGGCGCTTGTAATCTAAGAAATATGGTATATCGTTCTGCTTTAATATGTTAGCTGCCAGCTTGCCGTAACCGTCCATATCTGCAGTAACTATCGCAATCTCGTTATACCTGTATCCGCACAGTCTTGTAAGTCTTATTATCTCGCCTGCTGCAAATGCTAATTCTTCCTTGGCAACAGCTCCCTCATATATAACGATATTGTCAGTCTTCTGGTTAAATCTTCCCAAATTGTTTCTGAAAAGATTCTGTTCCAGGAAATCCAGTTCTTCTGAATTCTTAAATCTTGAATTAACATTTACAATTACATTCTTTCCCGGTACTGCTTTTCCTGCAATATACACAGGTTCAAGGACTTTCACATGTTCACCATCGCATATCTTATAAAGCTTTGATACGCAGTCCTTACTCATGAAAAAAAGTTCTTCCCTGCCTCTTACTGAATTTTCACGCTCAGATGCATCAATTGTCAGGGAAACATATATCTTCGGACACATTGATAAAAGAATTGTCAGTAAATTGTACTGAACCGGAGTAAATCCTGTGAATCCGTCAAATGCTATCTCACAATTCTTTATTCTCTCTGACTCTGTAACCTTGCTGCATAATTTATCAAGTATTTCTTCTTTAGTAATGTAGTTCTTATCTATGTACTCTGCAAATGCGTTGTATACAAGCACGATATCATCTAACTTATATTGAAGTGCTGCACTTCCTTCTGAATCACTGTATGCTTCGCCTGCCGCCTCCTGCATAACATCCGGCTTGATATCATACTGAAGCATTTCTGATATAACAGACTTCATCTCTGACACAAATCCTGTATTAGACAGATTACTTCCAAAATATTTTAATTTGTCCTTGTTCTGCTCCAAAACTCTTTTAATAATCAGATTCTTTCCTGTATCATCAAGAACTTCGAGATTGTCTTCACCCACTTCCTCAAACACCTTATACGCAAGTCTTTCAAAACTCACGACATCTATATTAAGGATTCCTTTTCTTGGGTGCATAGACACCAGTCTTTTCTGAATCGCCATAGTGTACTGCTCCGGCACAACAACTATATAATTTCTGTCCGGATTCTTCATTGACTCTTTAATTATATGTGTATACAGATGGTGCGATTTGCCCGCACCAGAGCTGCCTAGAATTAATTGTAATGACATATGTGACTCCCCTTAAAACATTTTTAATAGTATAACACATTTTATATTTTAATCATAATTTCCCCCTCCCCGCCATATATTGTGTAATAATGAATATGAAGGGCAGGTTTCTTTGTGATGAGTCAGACTAAAATTGTTGTTATTCCATTAAAAAAACTCCTTATTGGAGCTGTTATCGCTGCTATTGTAATTGCATTTGCCATATTTGCCGTTATCCGTCTTGGCAGCAAGGGTTCTGATAATTCCAGAAACACTACTCAGCCTAAGAGCAGCACTGTAAATGCATCTGCTTCTTCTAATATTGAGACACCCCTTGATAACGCCGACGCTCCTAAATTCTGCCCCGGAGTATATACCGCTTCTATCCTGTTAGACGGCAATCCCGTTGATATCCAGGTCACAGTTGATTCTTCTAACATTAACAGTATTGAACTTGTTAATCTTTCCGAGTCAATCACAACTATGTACCCAAAACTGGCGACTTCATTTGATGAAGTTGCCTCTAAAGTCATGGAAGCCGGCACAACCAACATAACCTATGATTCAGCAAACAGATATACATATTCCGTCTTTATAGAAGCAATAAGCGCAGCCCTTAAAAAGGCTGCGCCATAAAACTCACTAGAACAAGCTTATCTCGTCCCCATTGCTGACATTAACAAATCCTTTATATCCACGCTCCTCAAGCTTTCCGAGGAACTTACCCATCTTCTTAGGCTTTACATATAATGAGCATACCCTGCCTTCTGCTCTGTACTTTTCAGCTATAGCATAGGCTTCCTTAACCTGTCCCTCATCGTACATAACAGCAATCTTGTCTGCTGATGCCTTAGTCTCAACACCATTCTGCATAAGGATTGAGAAGATTCTCTCGAATCCGATTGAGAATCCAACAGCGCTTACCTGCTGTCCTAAGAACTTGCCAATAAGGTTGTCATATCTTCCACCACCTGCGATAGCACCCTTGAAATCAATACTTTCAACTTCAAATACAGTTCCTGTATAGTAGCCCTGACCTCTTACTAAAGAAAGGTCAAATACAACATCAAACTGACCGTCTGAAAGCTCATTTACAGTGTTGATAATTCCTCTTACGCTTTCTGCTGGATCTTTATCATCCAGTATAGCTTCAACACTTTCAAGGCTTATCTCCTGTGCACTTGAAACACTTCCAAAGAATCCGATAAACTTCTCAATTGCAGCAGCGTCAAATCCCTTGTCTGTAAGCTCAGCCTTAACACCGTCAAGTCCGACCTTATCCATCTTGTCAAATGTAATGCACACACTGTCAAGCTGATCCTCGGTAAATCCACAATTCTGAAGGAATGAACGGAGAAGTCTTCTGTCGTTAATCTTAACCTTGAAATTCTTCATGCCAATAGCCTTAAGAGCCTTGGTTGTTGTAAGAATAAGTTCAACCTCCGAATCTGTAGAATCAGAACCAATAATATCAATATCACACTGAATAAACTCACGAAGTCTGCCCTTCTGTGGTCTTTCAGCTCTGTACACTCTGTCCATCTGGATACATTTCATAGGAAGAGTGAGCTTGTCCTTGTTGTTAGCAAAGTAACGGCTGAGCGGAAGTGTAAGGTCATATCTTAATCCCATATCAGCAATTTCATTCTCACAGGCTGTTCCTGTCTTAGGATTTTCCTGAAGTGAACTTACAGCCTTCTCAAGCTTATCGCCTCTCTTCATAATCTTGAATATAAGATTTAAGTTCTCACCGCCATCACTCTTATCAAGGTTCTCAATATCCTCAATAATAGGTGTTGTAATGTGTTCAAATCCATTAGCAACATATACCTTTAATATTTCATTCTGAAGGTAATCCCTGATTTCAACCTCATTAGGAAGATAATCATTAGTACCCTTAACTGGTGTTATTTTCATAATTGTCTCCTCATTTACACACTAAGGCAGATAACCGGTATTCTCCAGCCATCTGCCCCCATTTTCTTTAATACTAACTATTTTCCGCCAGTATCGAAAATGCTTCGCATTTTGCCTGACTCTTAACAGTTACTAATTAAGCTTCATCAATTGCCTTACCAATATCATGTCTCATATATTTGTTATCGAAATCTACCCATTCAGTAGCTTCATAAGCCTTGGCTCTTGCTTCCTTAAGGTCCTTGCCAAGTGCTGTAACACCGAGAACTCGTCCTCCGTTAGTTACAACCTTGCCTTCTTCGTTGAATTTAGAACCTGCATGGAATAAGAAATAATCATCCTTACCCTTGAAGTTTTCCATTCCCTTAATCTCGAAGCCCTTCTCATATGCGAGTGGATATCCGTCAGATGCGAGAATTACACATACACATGCGTTATCTTCAAACTGAAGGTCAACCTTATCAAGAGTTCCATCAATACAAGCCTCAAATACATCAACAATATCATTCTTCATTCTAGGAAGAACAACCTGTGCCTCAGGATCACCAAATCTTGCATTGTACTCAAGAACCTTTGGTCCCTTTGGAGTAAGCATAAGTCCAAAGAAGATAACTCCCTTAAATGGTCTGCCCTCACTCTTCATTGCATCAACAGTTGCCTGATAAATGTATTTCTTACAGAACTCATCAACTTCCTTAGTGTAGAAAGGTGATGGTGAAAAATTACCCATTCCGCCTGTGTTAAGACCCTGGTCACCATCCTTAGCTCTCTTATGATCCTGAGCTGATGACATAATCTTAATTGTATTACCATCAACAAATGAAAGTACTGAAACCTCACGGCCTGTCATGAATTCCTCAATGACAATTGTATCACCTGCTGTTCCGAATTTCTTGTCAAGCATAAGCTCATCAACACCTGCAAGTGCATCCTCTTTGTTCTCACAGATGAGAACACCCTTGCCAAGTGCAAGTCCGTCAGCCTTAAGAACGATAGGATACTCAGCAGTCTCAAGGTACTTCTTGGCCTCTTCTGCTGATGTAAATGTTTCATAAGCTGCTGTTGGAATATTGTATTTCTTCATAAGGTCCTTAGAAAATGCCTTAGATCCTTCAAGAATAGCTGCATTCTTTCTTGGTCCGAATACTCTTAAGCCCTCTGCCTCGAATACATCAACGACACCGCCGACAAGTGGGTCGTCCATACCGATAACAGTAAGGTCAATGCTGTTTTCCTTAGCAAATGCTACAAGCTTCTCAAACTCCATTGCCTTAATATCAACACACTCTGCAAGCTCTGCAATTCCCGCATTACCCGGTGCACAGTATATCTTGTCAACCTTAGGACTCTTGCTTAACTTCCAGCATATTGCATGCTCTCTTCCGCCGCTGCCTACAACTAATACTTTCATCTTAATTCCTCCGCATATCATTATCTATATACTTAGTCAGTAATCATTAATTAACATGTTCATTGGCAATCTTGTTAATTGCCTTAGGAAGAAGCTTCCATTCAGCCTGCTCCATAATTCTTCTCTGAAGAGTTTCAGGAGTATCACCATCAAGTACATCAACTGCCTTCTGGAAAATAATCTCTCCTGTATCCATTCCTTCATCTACATAATGCACAGTTGCACCTGATACCTTAACACCCTTTGCCAGAGCTGCTTCATGAACCTTGAGTCCATAGAAACCAACTCCGCAGAATGAAGGTATAAGTGATGGATGAATATTAATAATTCTGTGGCTGTACTGATGAACCATTTTCTCTGGGATTCTTACAAGGAATCCTGCGAGTACTATAAGGTCAACATTAAGCTCATTCACTTTATCAAGCAATGCATCGTTAAATGCATCTCTGCTTTCATAGTCCTTTGGTGATATGCAATATGCTGGAATATTGTTATCCTTAGCTCTTGTGAGTGCATATGCTCCGGCATTATTGCTTATAACTGCTACAAGCTCTGTGTTAGTGATTGTTCCATCCTTAACAGCATCGATAATAGCCTGAAGATTAGTTCCGCCTCCGGAAACCATAACTGCAACTCTTAGCATAAAGTAACTCCCTTCTCGCCAGCTTCAATGCTTCCGATAACATATGGAGTCTCACCTGCAGCCTTAACTGCCGCCATCACTGTATCAACATCAGCAGGATCAACAGCAAGTACAAGACCGATACCCATGTTAAATGTATTATACATCATATGCTCTTCGATATTGCCATCTTCTGCAAGCATCTTAAAGATTGGTGGTACTTCGTAGCTGTCCTTCTTAATTACTGCCTTAACACCGTCTGGAAGCATTCTAGGTACATTTTCATAGAAACCACCACCTGTGATATGGCTGCAGCCCTTAACCTTAACGCCTGCCTTCTTGATTTCCTTCATTGTCTTAACATATATCTTAGTTGGAGCAAGTAATGCCTCTCCTAATGTCTTTCCAAGTGAATCGTAATATGTATTAAGAGATTCCTCTGTCATTGTAAATACGCTTCTTACAAGTGAGAATCCATTGCTGTGTACACCACTTGAAGCGATACCGATAAGAGTATCACCCGGCTTGATGTTCTCGCCTGTAATAAGATCCTTCTTATCAACAACACCTACAGCAAATCCTGCAAGGTCGTATTCATCCTGTGGCATAAGTCCCGGATGCTCTGCTGTCTCACCACCGATAAGTGCACATTCAGACTGTCTGCAGCCCTCTGCAACACCACCAACGATAGTAGCAATCTTTTCTGGATAATTCTTGCCGCATGCGATGTAATCAAGGAAGAAGAGTGGCTCTCCACCAGCACATACAACATCGTTAACACACATAGCAACTGCATCAATACCGATAGTATCATGCTTGTCCATAATGAAAGCTAACTTAACCTTAGTTCCACATCCGTCAGTTCCTGAAAGTAATACAGGCTCTTCCATCTCCTTAATCTTAGCGAGTGAAAATGCACCTGAGAATCCGCCGATTCCGCCTAACACTTCTTCTCTCATAGTAGACTTAACAGCCTCTTTCATTAACTCAACTGACTTGTAACCTGCTTCAATATCAACTCCAGATTTCTTGTAATCCATGATTCTTTCTCCTTCAATATTATGATAAATGTAAGTTAATGTAACTATTCAGTTACTAATTAATAATTCTTATAACCGACTTCCTGAAGTCTGGCATCCTTCTTCTGAACACTTTCCTTAAGATTCTTAGTATAATCCTTAAGCCTTTCAAGAAGTGCTGCATCAGATGTTGCAAGAATCTTGGCTGCAAGAATACCTGCATTGGCACCACCGTTAATAGCAACAGTTGCAACAGGAATACCTGTAGGCATCTGTACTATTGAATATAATGAATCTCTACCGCCTAGTGATGTTGTGTGCATTGGAATACCAATAACAGGCATTGGGAAAATAGCTGCGCACATACCCGGAAGATGTGCTGCCATACCTGCACCTGCAATAATAACCTTAAATCCCTTCTCCTCTGCACTCTTAGCATATTCAAAGAATACGTCAGGCTCTCTGTGTGCTGAGATAATTGTCATCTCATACGAAATTCCTAACTGTTCAAGAATGTCTGCTGCCTTTGCCATAACAGGCATATCAGAGTCACTTCCCATAACAATTCCTACTAAAGCCATATTAACCTCCTATGTCCGATAGATATAATATTAAAATTAGTGAAAACACTAATTATCATTGTACTTTGTTTTAAACTTTGCGTCAAGATAAAGCCTGTTTACAGCTTACAATTATATATTTATAATTCTGTTAAAAATGCATCATTAAGTGCAAGCGTGCCATCAAGCACGAATCTGCCGTTCTTAATCAAGTCTGTTCTTGTTCCATCCTCTGCCACAACAGTAATATTACCAATCTCATCATACGGAATGGTAATATCGGTGTGACAGTTATAATAAGCCTTGTCCGGCTCCGTCTTACGAAGAAGTGAAACCTCATTATCCCTTGAGATAATCTCCTTGCCGTCCGGATTAGTTACATACACATCTTCTGCCCTTGAATAGCATGTGTCACCGACTGCAAAATGTGGTCCCATCTTTTCAACAATAAGAATCGGAAGCTTATACACAATATCATGCTTATTGGCAAACACATATGCTGTAGTGTTAGTTCCTATAGCAAACTCTCCGAGTGGTAAATTTTCATGGTCATATAACACATTTGCATTGAAAAGCTCTCTATTCTTAGCTTCATCATCAAAGTTAGTGCATGTGTAGTCCTTAACAAATCCATCCTCAAACCATACCGTAAGATTATTGAACTTAATATCATTAAGATATACACTGCTCACATTAAGAACGCCCGTTGTACCTTTAAGCACAGGCGATGTAAATACTTCTCCAAGCGGAATATTAACGTCCGCAAGACAGTTCTCAAATACAGTCTGCGTCTTATGGTCGGTTATCTTCATAATAGAAACCTTCATGTCTGTGCAGTTTCCGTTAGCTCCTTTAACCTCAACATACTGTGCTGTATCAAGTACATCAATAAGTGCCTGCTGGATAGCTTTATATTTGTTATAATCAAGGGTATTAATCTTAACAGTACCCTCGAATATTTCCTCGAAATTCTCTCCAATCTCCGGTATCGGATAAGCAATTATTGTAAAGCTTCTCTCCTCGCCTTTAATATACTCATTAACAATGCTTCCCGCGTCATTGCTGTATTTCACAGAAAGCTTCTGCTGCTTTGCATCAAGTGTTAAAGCCTCGCTCTTAATCTGTGGCTCAAATGGCACTTCACCAAACACCTCCATAACAGCAGGTCCACCATGCACCGCTGCAAGCTCTTTGTTCTTCTCATATGCAAGCTTTAATGCACCAGTCTTTCTCTCAACAAATTCGCCATCCATATAAAGTGCATTGTCAAAACGATGGTCGAAATCCATCTGCTTGTTAGGATTAGCTCCGTAATAGCCAACCTTAATGTTAAGTCTTTTATTAATCGTGTTGACCGCTGCCCTGTATATTGTAGGCTTAAGTCCAAGCTTTTCAAAATTCTTAATCTCAGCCCTCACAAGTCTTTCAAATCCCAGACAGTATCTTATATTAACTGTTTTCTTCTTAGACAAATCCTTGCCTGTAAGCTCGAATCCGATTCTGTACCCTTCTGTAAATGTGTCTGCCATCTTCTGGATTTCTTCTTCACGGAGCGAACTAAGATACTCTGCTGTCTTAATCTCATTGTCAGTAACATACTCACCGAATCTGTACAGATATCTTACATCTGTAAGGTCAGACTCCATAATTATCTTAGTTGCAAAATCAAGTTCAGGGTCTAACAGCTCTCTTACCCGGTACTCCATAAGGTCATCACTATAATCACTAACATACCAGTATACAGACTCTTTCATCTGCTTATAATCTGGCTTTCCACAGTCTTCCTCAGTCGATGCACACATGCAGTACACTTCAACAAAAAGCTCCATAAGTGCTGTCATTTCTGCCATTCTGCCTTCATATGCATACACAATCATTCCTCTTATCTCGACGTAAAGGAATGACAAAAGCCTTCCCTCTGATAGCCCTAACTTTGAAGCTGCATATGCCGGATTAGCGTAGCTTGTCTCGTAAGCCTTTCCAATTACATCTTCATACAGTCCTGTATTCACATTCTTATACTCTTCAAGTGAATAATCTCTGAAAACATCAGCTTTTAAGTCAGCCGCAAGCTTATCCATCTTAAGGATAAATGTGGCAATACATTTGAAATAATCTGCAAACCCATCCGTCTTAAGCCCAGGTTCCTCTGCTATCTCTTTAATTCTTTCTATCGCAAGCCCGTAACGTTCTTCTACATTATCATTAAACAATTTCTTTCTCCTTCTGCCCTGATAAGGATTATATTCCCATTAAGAATACTGCTATCATAAATACTGCTATTACCCCACACAGCATTGAACCAAATCTCGAAGTTCCGTAGAACTTATTATCTTCTTTGAAGCTGATTAGTCCGATTACTGTTCCAATTACCGCTAAGATAAGGCTTAATATTCCAAGACTTCCTACTCTTAAGCCGCCTTCTCCTGCTGCTTTAAAAGACAGATACACTCCGTAACCAAAAGAAAGCAATGACAGTATTCCCATCGCAGTCGATATCAAACCCCCAAGTGCCTGACTTTTATCAGAGAACTTGTATTTATTAAAAAGTTTCATTTTTTCACCTGTCCTTTTTACTAAACATTTTAACTATTCTGTATGCTATCGCATATACCGCATAACCGCACAATGCTCCCAGTACATTAAGCACAAGGTCATCAACATCAAAGCAGCCGACCTTACATATAAGCTGTACTGTTTCTATTGTAAGCGACAGTGCGAATCCATATGCAAATGTAGCAAAAACATTAATTCTGCCATTGGAAAGCCACGGCACGAATATGCCAAATGGTATGAATGCCAGCACATTTCCAATTATATTAAGAAATGCTATCCAGCCAAGCGAGTCAAAATGTCCAAGATAACGCCAATAGCGCCTGATTTCCGTGAACAGTGTAAGATTGTATTTGTAACCGCTGGCTATCTCTGCCCTTCCCATTCCTTCTGCGAAAAAGACTACATAAAAGAGCAGAATCATATATATAACAAAAAGCGCCCATTTTATAAGCGTTACATAATGTTTCTTTTTCATAACAAATCTGCCCGGCAGGCATAATTAACCCACCAGGCAGTTCCCCTTCACTAGAATAAGCTATCTGATCTGTGTGCAAGAAGTCTTGCACCATTAATAATCATCATTACACCTGCACCGATACCAAAGAGTATTATCAGGATACCAAATACAAGATTAGAAGCTCCTACTGACTTTAATTTCTTATAAAGATTCTCTTCCATAGTTAACCCTCCATTAACATCAGTTTTATGCGTTCTTAACACCATATTCTGCGTAATACTTGTCAATTGCTGCTTTTAGTGCATCATCAATAACTACCTTACCCTCACACTCTTTATTGTAAAGGTGTTCTACAACATCTGCCATAGATACAATTGCGCTTGTTGGGAAACCGTATCTTTCCTTAATCTCCTCAAGCGCACTCACCTTTCCGCCAAGGCCTACTTCCATACGGTTAAGTGAAACCATAAGTCCTACAATAGTAACATCTGCTGCCCCTCTTACCTTAGGAACTGTCTCTTCCATCGACTTACCGGATGTTGTTACATCTTCTATCATAATGACTCTGTCGCCATCCTTTAACTTGCTTCCGAGAAATCCGCCCTTATCAGCACCATGGTCCTTCTCTTCCTTACGGTCTGAGCAGTATCTTACTTCCTTGCCGTAAAGCTTTGCATATGCAACTGCTGTAACTACGCTGATTGGAATTCCCTTATATGCTGGTCCGAACAGTACATCAAAATCATCACCATATGTTTCATGAATAGCCTTTGCATAATACTCACCAAGTCTTGCAAGCTGTGTTCCTGTAACATACGCACCTGCGTTCATGAAGAAAGGTGACTTTCTTCCACTCTTTAAAGTAAAATCTCCAAACTTTAACACATCACTCTCTACCATGAAATCTATAAATTCCTGCTTATACTGTTCCATATATCCTCCTTATTCAGCCCCGCTGTCCGGCGGTGCTGCTTCATATTCAATATTGATTTTATTTTATCATAAATGTTTTCTCGTTTCAATGCGTCTTTGGAACATTAAATCTGCATATTAAAATCTGCTCATCAGAATTCTATATAACCCTTCCATGATAATCTGGCAGCCAGAAATCCTTAAAACCCACTAACCATTGTCAAGTTAATAATTCAGCAGCTTCTTGCTTACTCCCACAACACACCTTTAACCCCTATATATCTGTGCTCCTGTTACAAAAATATCAACAAAGTCCAAGCCTTTCTGCATCTCTCACAAATGTTTTAAAAAGTGCAAAACATATAGAACATATGTTCGTTTTGTGTTATAATACTTATAGTTATTTCAGATATCATTATTTCAGCATATGATAACTATATTTTTCAAAATAATGATTATCTGAATAATCCGAATGACTAGAAGATACAAAATAAGAATATCACACGCAGAAACGCATAAACTATTATTGCTGCTAACAAAATGCTGTTTGACATCAATGGATATCAATGGTATATTACATGTAGTGGTTGTGCTACGGAAACTTGCGATGCCCGTAGCCGGTGGAGTTCCATGCGTGGACTCCACTTTTTTTATGCCTGTTTCAGAAAGGAAATACTATATGGCAAAAAACTTTCTCACCTATGAGCAGCAACTACATATTCTTGAATATGACAAACAACTTGCTATTCCTAATCACGAATATGCCACTAAAAAACTGGAAGAACTCAGCTACTATTCTCTAATAGGCGGATACAAATCTCTTTTCAAACATGCTCCGTCAAATAAATATATTCATGGCGTTACTTTTGATGAATTGGTTTCTTTCTACTACTTTGATGAAGAGTTGCGCACTTTATTTCTGAAATACATTCTTCATGTAGAACGCCATATAAAATCCATGTTTTCCTATCACTTCTGTGAAAAATATGGTGAACAGCAGTCCATGTATCTTGATATAAATAATTATAATCACACCAGAAAGAACCATCGTGAACTGCTTCGCCTGACTCATTCATTACAAAAAGTTATTGCTACACCTAGCAAATATGCCTATATTGAGCATTCAGTCAATACATATCACAATGTACCATTATGGGTTGCAACAAATGCTTTAACATTTGGGCAGATTTCCAAAATGTATCAATATGCAACTACTGATATTAGAGCCAAAATCAGCAAAAACTTTCAGAATGTTTCAGAAAAACAATTGCATCAGTTTATCAACATTATAGGCAAATGCCGTAATGTATGTGCCCATGGGGAGCGTCTGTTTTCATTCAGAATAAACGAGACAATTCCTGATACCCTGCTACACCAAAAGCTTCAAATCAATCAAAACAATAATCACTATGTATACGGCAAGCAGGATTTATTCGCAGTTGTAATTGCCCTACGCTACCTGATAAATAATGATGAATTCAGACTCTTTAAAACTGCTCTTTCAAAACTTATAAAAACTGTAATTAAGCAGTGTCCTCATCTTACAGAGAAACAATTGCTTGATAATATGGGATTTCCTGCTAATTGGGATAAAATCAGCCGATACAGGAAAATATAATTCAATATCTAACATGAGTTTATTGACATACACATCTTGTAATGTTAATGTACATATGGTTGCGCTACGGAAACTTGCGATGCCCGTAGCCGGTGGAGTTCCATGCGTGGGCTCCACTTTTTTATTTTCCACGAAGGTACCTTAAACTTACTACTTGTATCAATAATTTGCATTATGAGAAGTTCCAGAATGGAACTGTGAAATGTATTGAAGATGAGATACCGTTTGAAGTGCCGGAGGGGTGGGCGTGGTGTAGACTGTTACCATTGACAATAAAAATAGGTGCAGGTAGCACTCCAACTGGTGGTGCTGCTGTTTACAGTACATCGGGAATCAAATTTATACGTTCGCAAAATGTATATGATGACGGACTTGTATTGACTGATGTTGCGTATATTTCAGAAGAAATAAATCAAAAAAAATCAGGAAGCATTGTTAAGCCTAAAGATATTCTTTTAAATATCACAGGTGGTTCTATCGGAAGATGTGCATTAGTTCCAGATGACTTTGATATTGCAAATGTAAATCAGCATGTAATTATTATTAGATTGGTAAATCCTGAATTACGAAAATATCTCCACGATGTTATTACCTCGCTGTATATTCAAGAGCAAATACTATCAAGGCAGGTTGGTTCAGGAAGAGGTGGGTTAAGTGCAGAAACATTATCCACTTTTCTTATACCTTTACCCCCTATGAATGAGCAAGTTTCTATCATAAAGAAACTACAAGACTGTATTTCATATACTTTAACAATAGCAGATGCACAAAGAAGTGTTTCGGATTTGGTATCGGCAACTAAATCAAAAATCCTCGACCTTGCTATCCGTGGTAAACTTGTTCCGCCAGACCCGAATGATGAGCCGGCATCTGTACTTTTAGAACGTATTCGTGCAGAGAAGGAGGAACTGATAAAGCAGGGCAAAATCAAGCGTGATAAGAAGGAATCTATTATCTTTCGAGGTGATGATAACTCTTATTATGAGAAGTTTGATGGTGAGGTGTCTTGCATTGATGAAGAAATACCATATAATATTCCAGATACTTGGACATGGATGCGTTTAGAAAATTGCTGTGTTAAAGAAATTCGTCGAGGAAAATCTCCAAAATATGCAGAAATCAGCAATGTTATTGTATTTGCTCAGAAATGCAACACCAAATACAATGGCATAGATATTAGTTTGGCTCAATATCTTGACGAGACCACAATAAAACGTTATCCGACTGATGAACATATGCAAGATGGAGATATAGTAATTAACTCAACCGGAACAGGTACTCTTGGACGAGTCGGAATTTATAGAAATACCGATAATACTACAGGTCTCTTAATTGTTCCTGATTCCCATGTTACGGTAATTCGTAGCTTTAGTTGCATTAGCTCACATTACCTATATGCTTTTATGAAGGCACATCAAACCGAACTTGAAAAGAAAGGCGAAGGATCAACCAACCAAAAGGAATTAAAGCCACTTACATTAAAAGAAATGCTCATCGCAGTTCCTCCGTTATCTGAACAGAAACGCATTGATAAATCTATAAATGTTGCATTTAGCCACCTGGCTATAATCGAAAAGTGCCTCAATTGAGGCTCTTTTCAATATGCTCTATTGCTGAAAAAGTTACTTTGAGCTTGTTGCAAATATTTTCTTGCTCTTTGATTGGTGGAATAGGTATAATCAAGTTAAGAATATCTTCACGAGATATTCCCGGAATAAGTCCCTTGGCAGCTTGTTTGATTTTCGTCATTGAATATTCAATGCATAATGCCAGAAAATCAATATTAAGGCTATAGATATTGCGAATAGCCATAATTTGACGCGCAATGTGAGCTTCCCCAAAGTTATTATGTGCGATTTCGCCGATAGTTCCTTTGCAAGTCAGAAGTAAGTCTCCTCTCCGAGTAATAACTTGCGGAACGGTAGTCCAACGAACTAAGCTAATATGCCCATTTCTAAAATTGCTTGCACCTGTAATATATGGAATTCCATCATTTTTATCGTTATATTCTGATGGAGACAAATCTCTTCCAGATATGAGTTCCCATGCAGTATTTAGACGAATAAAAGCCCAACCTTCTGGTAATTCAAATGGGATTTTTTCATCAATGCAATTTACGTTATTGCCCACCTTCTCATAATAAGAGGAGTGTAAACATCTTCGATATAATATTAAAGCGAATTTCTCGCTAAAATATTATATCGGAGGTGTCTTTTTATGGAGACAAAAATAACATTTGAAGAATACTTGAGAAAGGAAAATTTATCAGAAAATACGATAACATCGTATCTATGGACAGTGAGTTATTTCAATGCGAATTACGATGTTGTTAGCAAAGAAAATCTGCTTGCCTACAAAGGGTATTTGATGGAATTCTTTAAGCCTAAAACGGTAAATCTACGTATACAGGCAATAAACAAGTTTTTGGAATATTTAGAAGAACAGCACTTACAGCTAAAAGCTGTAAAAGTGCAGCAAAAAAACTTCTTAGAAAATGTTATCAGCAATGCAGATTACAATTTTCTTAAGAAGCAGCTCAAAAAGGATAGTAATATGGAATGGTATTTTGTAGTTTGGTATTTAGCAGCTACAGGGGCAAGAGTAAGCGAGCTGATTCAAATTAAGATTGAGCATATAGAAATTGGATATTTTGACCTATACACAAAAGGTGGTAAACTACGACGATTATATATACCACAAAAGTTAAAAATAGAAACTCTTGAATGGCTGGAGGAATCGCACCGTTCCTCTGGCTATTTGTTTCTTAACAGATATGGAGATAGAATTACCACAAGAGGAATTTCTCAGCAACTTAAAAACTATGCCGAGAAATATGGACTTGACAAAAAGGTGGTTTACCCACATTCATTCCGCCACAGATATGCAAAGAATTTTCTCGAGAAGTACAATGATATTGCTTTGCTTGCCGATCTTATGGGACACGAAAGTATTGAAACTACACGCATATATCTTCGTAGAACTGCCAGCGAACAGCAGGAACTTGTAGATAAAATTGTAACTTGGTAAAAATTAAGCCGTCCTCGGATGAGGGCGGCTTAGATGTTATTCTATATTTTGAACTATGGAATCAAGCAAAGAATAATATTGATAAATCCTTTCGGCTATTTTATTTTGTTCATTTATAGGTGGAATAGGAATAAGTGTGGTTCTTATATGTTCAAGGTGAAGATTAGGCACACCAATTCCCTTTAGAGAACTTTTAAAATAGTCTTGGATGGTATCACTTGCTATAATTTTCAGCAAGTACTGTGAGGAAATATTGTTATTTACTACTCTTAACAAAGCTAATGTTACATAAATATCAAACTCACATTCTCTATCAACTATTGCCGCAACTCCTGTAGTTCCATTTTTGGCAAGCAAAATATCATTCATTTTAGGTGATACTCTTGAATATAACTCATCATGTAAAGATTTTGGGATATACATGATATCATTCCAATTGATTTTTCCTGTAGTTATATTCTTTGCTGATAAGAAGATGTATCCGCTATCTGAATAGGTGGGCGTTTTATGTGTTCCGTCAGTTATAGGATAACAGATTGTTTGTAATCTACTCCACTCCCAATTTTGAGGCAATTCAAACGGAATTTCATCATCAATATTGCTTATTATATCTCCAACTCTTTCATAATAAGAGTTATCATCACCTTTGAAGATGACAGATTCCTTCTTATCACGCTTGATTTTTCCTTGCTTGATAAGTTCTTCTTTTTCGGCTCGCATGCGTTCAAGAAGAACAGAAGCCGGCTCATCATTCGGGTCTTGAGGTACAAGCTTACCACGGATGGCAAGGTCGAGGATTTTGGATTTAGTATTTGCAATTAGAGATAGCGTTTCTTTTTGGGAATTTTCAATTGCATCTAATAATGGGGCGATTTTCTTTATCTGTCTTAGAATTCTATTTTGTTCTTTCTTTGGTGGAATTGGAACTATTAATGGTAATATCCCTTTTCCAGATACAACCGGCTGTGCTGTTGATACAGAAGTTGTTCCTAAATTCAAATATGTTAAAGTTGATACAAGAAAATCAATATCAAATATATTGGGTTCTTTAATTGTCGCTATTAATGCATTATCAGTTACCCAAGCTTTTGATATTGTTTTATATACACTACCACAATAATAGCCTACACGCCCAATAACAATAGTTTTTGGCTCAACATTGTAATACGAGTACATTCCGTTTATACCATTGCCACCATAGACCGGAAAATCTCCTTCATCTGTCAATTGGCGAACCTTTATTGTTTTACCGGAACTTAGTGATATTATATACTGCAGTCTTGCCCACGCCCACCCCTCCGGCACTTCAAACGGTATCTCATCTTCAATACATTTCACAGTTCCATCCTGGAACTTCTCATAATGCAAATTATCCTCACCTTTAAAGATAATCGTATCATTCTTAATATCCTTTTTCTTGAGCTTACCTTCCTTGAGCATCTGCTGCTTCTGCTCTCTGATGCGTTCCAACAATACCTCCGCCGGTTCATCATTCGGATCCTGTGGAACAAGTTTGCCACGGATAGCAAGATCAAGTATTTTTTGTCTTAATGCTTTTGTATCCATTACTCCTCCACTTCCCCAATCAATTGTTCTAATTCTGAAACTGCTTTAGCAATATTCTCAGACTTTTCTTTAATCTGATCAAGTAATTCCGCGAGAGTATAATTATCTGTATCAGATTCTGTCTTCATCCATGTAATATCTAGGCTAGTCTTATCTCTTGCAAGGATATCCTGAATTGAGAACTTACGCCATCTTCCATTTGGATTTTCTTCACTATATGTTTCTTTTCGCTTGCCTAAGTCTCCATCTGCATAGCATGCTATAAAGTCATCAAAGTGCTCTGGCTTTAAAGGATTAGTTTTTCCAAATGATGGCATATCATTTCTAAGATCATAAATCCAGACTTCTTTTGTATTTCCCTTATCTGTTTTTCCACGAGTAAAGAAAAGTACATTTGTCTTAACACCCTGTGCATAGAATATTCCTGTAGGAAGACGCAAAATTGTGTGTAGATTACATTTATCTAATAAATCCAATCTAATTTTCTCGCCATCACCATCAGCAAATAACACATTATCAGGCAATACAACAGCAGCTCTTGCTTTTCCGTTGTTTTTTAAACTTCGATAAATATGCTGTAAAAAGTTTAACTGTTTGTTACTTGTAGGATATGTAAAATCATCACGTGTAGCACGTTCTCCGCCTTTCTTAGTTCCAAAAGGTGGATTTGTCAAAACCAGATCGTAATCATGCATTGATTTTCCAATATTTGAAAGTGTATCACCTAATGTAATAGGAGCTTCAATATCATGGAGCATAGCATTCATCAATGCCAACCGATGTGTATCATGTACAAGCTCACAACCTGTAAATGCTTCCTCCCTCTCAAATCTTGCCAAATCTGCATCTTCAATGTCAAAAAAATTATCTGTATGTTCTGATACATACTGATGAGCAGCAATCATAAAACCAAATGTTCCACATGCAGGGTCGTTACATCTCTCTCCTACTTGCGGTTTCATAAGTTCTGTCATAACATCAATCAAAACTCGTGGAGTAAAATACTGACCTGCACCTGATTTCTTTTCATTAGCGTTCTTCTCAAGTAAACCTTCATACAGATTTCCAAGTCCTTCTTCTCTTGCAGAATACCAATCAAGACTATCTATCGTGGCTATAATTTTTTCAAGATTCTTAGGCTCGTCAATATTTGTTGCTGCACCCTGATATATTTCACGAATTCTACCTGTACCATTATCTCCAAGTTCTGATAACAGCTCCTTGTAAAACTTTTTCAGTTCTACTCCACTTTTAGCCTTCAATTCATCCCAACGGTATTTCTCTGGAATCTGTTCTTCTGTTCCAGTTTCCTTAGCCATTTTCAAAAACAAAATATATGTTAACTCTGTAACATACTGATGATATGTGATACCATCATCTCTTAGTACATTACATAAATTCCATAATTTGGATACAATTTCTTGTGTTGTCATGCAACATTTCCTCCGTCATCATACAAATATTCATTCAATTCAAGCACAATGCTTTCAAGATTATTCTGAAATACTTTATTTATCTTATTGAAGCCTCCATAGCTTGCAAATCTGCTGTCTTCATCAAACACCTTAATATTCATTACAGATTCCCCTAGCAAATATTTTTCAATGCGAGATATCCAGCTCTGTTCCTGCTTTGAAAAATTATGTTTTTTTCTAAGTTTCTCAACAGCTCTGTGAATACGTGCTTCATGACTAACAAGCGTTGAGCCAATTGCATAGCGTCGAATCAAACTTATAATATCTGCCATTATCTCTTCATTAGTCAATTCATAAAGTGCAGTATTCAACTGCTGTGTAGTAAATCCTTCTCTATCGAGTGTTAACCTTAAATCCTTCAAATCTTTTCTTGTCAAATCCTTTGGTCTGGTACAGATAATATTCAATGCCGCAATTTCATTACGATTATTCTGAATATAACGTGAAAATGCATTCAGATAATCTTCTGGTTTTTCTGCATTTCCATATCCACGTGAATGTTCTGTCAATATATCCTCTGCATCAGAAACCACAACAGAACGAAAACCATTTGCTTTCGTTTCTTGCAGCATTTTGAATACATCACGGTATTTAAGCAGACTATTCTTAGCTTCCTGAACATCTGACTTTTTAATTTCCATAATAAACTGTGATGGGTCTTTTCCATCAGTCATGCTAATAAAATAATCCATCACTTTAGGCGACATATTTCGTTTCTTTCTCTGTAGTTTAGCAATTATCTGATTAATCTGCTGTTCTACCTGTTTATCATCATTTATTTCAGACAGCCCATCCAATAGTTGAGTAAAGCTTGTTGCAGGATTAACCACTACCGGTTTCATAGTATTCACATCATTCAAAGAATCATATACTCCCACAGGATCATATATTTCAAAATGTGTCTTATGAATTTTTTGACATAATCTGGTAGCACGTCCCAACATCTGTTCAAATAAAATACGTGATTTCACCCTACGCATAAACACTAAATTTGTAATTTCAGGCACATCAATTCCTGTAGTCAACAAGTCTACTGTTACTGCAATACTTGGATAATTCTCGTTCTTAAAGCGTTTGATAGCCTCCTGCACTTTCTTAGGATTTCCGCCTCCAACGCTACCTGTTATCTTCATAATAGCCTCATTAGAGACTCCATATTCCGAATAAATATCTCTCAAAATTGATACAATCATATCTGCATGTTGGTCATCAACTGCATATATTAGAGTTTTTCCCTGTTCTTCCGGATTCTCAGGATCAATATCACGAGCAATTTCACTTAAAACTGTCTTATTAAAATTCTCTGTAATAACCTGTCGATTAAATTGTTCAATATCAAAATCTAATTCATCATCCAACAACTCACTATTTGTAATTTCGCCTGTCACAGGATCATAAATCATAACTGTATCACCCAATTTGTAGTGAATTCCACCTGTACTAAGTTTTGTTTCCAGATGATGAGGAGCGTCATGATCTACTAAATACCCTTCTATGACAGCTTCCCTATATGTATATTTAAACACTGGTTGTCCAAAAATTTCTGTCGTCTGAAGTGCAGGTGTTGCCGTAAGTGCAATCTTCACCGCATCAAAATATTCAATTACACTTCGATATTTACTTTGATAATCTCTCTGGTCACGATACAAAATTTCGGTGTCACCCATTTCCTTATCAAGAATATATCCACGGTGTGCTTCATCAATGATAACCAGATCATAATCTGTAACAGCCGGCATAGTTTCTCCGTCATTATATAAAATACGCTTAACCATACTCTGAACAGTAGCTACCTGTATTCTAGTTTCTTTATCAATATTTTTATCTTCAAGTCCCTTGACATTATATATCTCATCAAGTGTCATTAAGTCTTCCAATTTAACTTCTTTGAATACATCTGATGCCTGTTCTCCAAGGGAAGTCCGATCAACAAGAAACAATATACGCTTGAATCGGTTCGTTTTTAAAAAGCGATAAATCATGCCTAATACTGTACGAGTCTTTCCTGTTCCTGTCGCCATAGCTAAAAGAATATTCTTTTTCCCTTCAATAACTGACTGTTCTGCCGCTTTTATCGCATTTAACTGATATTCACGCAAATTTAGCCCCTTAGGGTCTGTAAGAAAATCATATGGCAATGCCTTCAATGCTGAATTACCCTCTTGAGGATTTTTCTCTAGCAATTCTACCATTCCCATAGGACTAATCCAACCATGAAGAGCTGTCGGATTATTTGCAGGGCTTCTCAAATCTAAAAACCATATACCTGACTTTGTTTCAAGCTGCTTTAGATATGGTCTTCCGTTGGTAGCAAAAGTAAATGGTACTTTGTATTCCCCCCATTCTCCAATCTGATACTCTGAATCTTCCTTACGAATATTACGTGGATATTCTTTCCCCTGATAATCAATAACAGACGGAATATCCTTATGTATTGCTTTTGCCTCAATAACACCTATCAACTTAGTGTCAACAAATAATGCATAGTCTACACGTCCACTCTGTCCTACTGTAGAATTTGTCGGCCATTCAGCAATAGCCATATTATGTCCTTTTGCCGGACGAGTTCCTTTAGAATAACGCAGATTTTCTGTATCTGCCTCCCAGCCTACTTGACGCAATTGTTCATCAATAATATATCTAGTTTCAGCTTCTGATTTAGGTCGCTGACTTGCCATTTTACCAGCCTGCTTCTGACGCTCTGATTTAGAAATAGCTTCTGCTATACTTGCTTTTTGTTCTGCCTGTTTTGTAAGTTCTTCTGCCTGTCTCTCTTCTGCAGCTTTCTCCTCCTGTGGAACCGAAACTCTCTTGTTTTCTAATTCAGGCATAACAAAATCATGATGCTGATAATTCCAATCGCCATAAGTCTGCATAAACCATTCGCATAGACTATGAGCCATTTGAATCAGAATTTTACATTCTGATTCAGAATCATAATTCTCATGCACAGCTTTATTTCTGGCTTTTCTAAGAGCATGTAAAATATCCGTTAAATCTCTTGTTAGCAATCCCTCTCTTTGAAGAGTATCTATTCTTGTAACTGCTGTATTATCATATGGCAATTGGATTCTATCATAAGTAAACATTAAATTAACAATGCTCTCCCCTATCATTCCCAATTTCATAAGGCATGAATTAGGATCAGAAAAGCAATACTTTTCAGCCTGACAACCAAATGTTGCTAAAACCGGAAACTCTGATTGTAAAAAGTCAAAGTTTGAATTCATAAGAGTTACCTCCTCATTCCACCATTTTGTCCACTTAACTTCTCATAATATAATATTATATCATGTATAATAATATTTTTTCAATCTCATCCTGAGTTTCTCAAACACTCTAAAACACTATATCTTATCGAACATTTGCTACACATATAATTAATCACATACCTTGGCAATCCGATTGATTTCGTATTTCCAATCCGACAGATTTCTAATTTCCAATCCGATTGATTTCCAATTTCCAACCCGATTGTTTTTCAACATCATTTCCTTATAGCAAATAGTTTAAAACTCCCTTCACATTTTCCTTGACCTAAACCTGACTTTAGGTGCTATCATATAAAATGTATTAAAATATAAGATAAGGAGTATCAGAAAACATGTATATTGAGAATATTAACAGTCCTGCTGATGTGAAGACATTAAACATCATGCAGCTTAATGTCCTTGCAGAAGAAATGCGTCACGCCCTTCTTACAAGAGCCAGCAAACACGGCGGACATTTCGGTCCTAACTTCGGTATGGTAGAAGCAATCATCGCCATGCATTATGTATTTGATTCGCCTAAAGATAAAATCGTATTTGATGTATCACACCAGTGCTATCCTCACAAAATGCTCACTGGAAGAAAAGATGCATATCTTTATGAGGAGCATTATGATGATGTGTCAGGATACACTAATCCGGACGAAAGCGAACATGATTTCTTTACTGTAGGTCATACTTCAACTTCTATAAGTCTTGCCTGCGGTCTTGCCAAAGCAAGAGATTTAAACGGTGAAGATGGTAATGTAATCGCTGTTATAGGTGATGGTTCTTTAAGCGGCGGCGAGGCTTTGGAAGGTCTTGATTTTGCTTCTGAATTAAATAGCAACATGATTATTGTTGCTAACGATAACGACATGTCTATTGCTGAAAATCACGGTGGTCTTTATGCTAATTTAAAGCTCTTACGTGAAACAAATGGACAGGCTGAATGTAATCTTTTTAAGGCAATGAACCTTGATTATATCTATGTCGACAAGGGTAATGATATTGCTTCTTTAATTGAAGCATTTGAAAAGGTTAAAGACACTACAAAAGCCGTTGTTGTCCACATTAATACGCTTAAAGGCAAAGGTTATGCACCTGCCGAACAGAATAAAGAAATATGGCACTGGCATTCGCCTTTTGATATTGCAACCGGCGAATCTCTTTCCAAGGGCGGAGAGCCTGATTTCTCTGACGCTTCTTTAGAATATCTGTTAAAGAAGATGGACGAGGATAAAAGTGTTGTTGCAATCACAGCCGGAACTCCTACTGTTATGGGATTTACTGCTGACATGCGAGCTAAAGCAGGAAAACAGTTTGTTGATGTTGGTATCGCAGAGGAAACTGCTGTTGCATTAGCTTCCGGTATCGCCGCTAACGGCGGAAAGCCGGTATTTGGCGTTTACAGCTCATTTATACAGAGAACCTATGACCAGATTACTCAGGATGTATGTATCAACGGCAATGCAGTAACATTTGCAGTATTTGCAGGTTCTGTGTACGGAATGAATGATGTAACTCATCTTGGGCTTCAGGATATCCCTATGCTTAACAGCATTCCGGGACTTGTATATCTTGCACCTGTTACTAAGGAAGACTATGTTGCCATGCTTGACTGGTCTTTAACACAGAATGAGTATCCTGTTGCTATTAAAGTTCCGGGTGGCAGCATGATTTCAACAGGCACGCCTGTAACTAAAGATTTTGGCAAGCTGGACACTTATGAAATTACCAAGAAAGGAAGCAGAGTTGCTATTCTCGGACTTGGAACTTTCTATGAAACTGCTGTAAAAGCCGCTGATATTCTTAAGACTTCACACGGAATTGACGCAACTGTTATCAATCCTTACTATATCTCAGGTATTGATGCAGACACTCTTAATGAATTAAAGAAAGACCACGCAGTAGTTGCAACTCTTGAGGACGGCTACCTTGAAGGTGGCTTCGGTGCTAAGATTGCAGCATACTATGGTTCTTCTGATATGAAGGTATTAAACTTCGGTATTAAGAAAGAATTTATCGACAGATACGATGTCGCAGAAGTATTAAAGGACAACCATCTTACTCCTGAACAGATTGCAGAAGATATCGCAGCAACATTATAACTATATTGTTTCATTATAATCGAAAAGACATGGCAATCATTTTTATCAATGACTGTCATGTCTTTTTAGAATTTATCCCTGTCTTTAGTTTCCATAATGGCTGTGGCATGATTAAATACATGCATATTTGACGTGATACCTATAGATAGTCGCATTAGTCAAGTTCTTATAGGACAATTTCAGCAAATTGCCTGCTAAACCAGCCATTTTATCTCTCAATCCACCTATCAAAAGCTTCCTCGTGCCAGCCTTATAGGTAATTCCGCACCGAAAACACTTTTTCTGTCTGAAAACAGCCTATAAAACCTCTATAAAAAACAATCTTATAGGACGCGCCAGCCTGAGCGCCACATTACAGTTATCTCACCAACAGTCTCAAGCGCCACGCCTCAGCACGCCTCAACATTCCTTAGCAGCCTCCACAAACTCCACAGCCCAGTGCTTCCACGACCACATATCTTCCGCATACTGAACGCCTCTTGCCACTTTCTCCTTCATAGAACCCACATCAGCCACAAGGCTTTTAATCTTCTCTCCAACTTTTTCCAGCTCATCAAGTGAATAATATTCAACTCCTGAATCCATAGGAATCTCACGCCGCATATAAGTACTTCCATCTGTAATACTAACACAGCCATTCATTAACGCAAGCGGCGTCCTGTCATGTATTCCTGCCTTAAACCACGGAAGCTGGTTAATCGACAGACGGGCATTATTATATATATTTGGAAGCTCTCCATACATTACCTCTCCACAGTCCTTAACATGCTCCTTAATGAATGGCAGATCATCTTTCATAAGAACCTCTGCCTTCATAAGAAAAGTATCCCAGTTATGTCCATACAGCTTCACAGGCACATGATTTCTTATAAGTTGAACCACAATCTCCTGTCTTATGGCCGCCTGAATATAAACATCAGCCATGAAATTCTGCTGCAGCTTCTCTGCGGTCTGTGTTCCGCTGATACCCGGATACATCTTCCTTATGGCTTCCTCCTGCGTAAGCTCCGGATTATCAAACAGTATTTGTGTAAATGTATTAAAAAAATAAACATTTTCACTATCCTGCTTCTTTGCCTTAAAATACACCATATCAGGGTCAGTATAGGACGCTGTGAATATCAGGTCATTATCACGCATATCATATGGCTTCAGACCGCCCTCTGCCTGCTTTGCAGCAAGCGGAAGAACAATACAGCTGTTAATATGAGGATAGGTTTCATCAACAAACTTCTTATGCATCTCATCAAGACATATTACATTCATGTTTTTTAAAGGCACTTTGAGACTGTCATGATGATAGAACGGATGGTCAAGAATATAATGCCATACCGCTTTTCCAAGCCTGTCAAAGCAGTATCTTCCCGAATCATCACATACTGCGTCCAGCTTTGTATTAATATCAAACACATAATCAAAAGGCTGGGAGTCATACTCATCAGCCAGCACACACAGCTTATCCTTCTGTGTGGCTTTATCTAATCTGATATGCATGACTTCCCAGCCCATAGCTTTTAATTCTTCACTTATACAGTCAATAAAGTAAGTTGTTGAGTCATAGCATATAGAACCATTACTTAAGAAAAGTATTCTATCTGACACAACCAATCAGCTCCTTAATATCTGCTACATTATTCTTTTCCATATATTCCCTGATTCCATCAATAACCTTAATAGTTGTATATGGATCATTAAAATTCGCTGTTCCGACAGCAACTGCACTTGCACCAACCATAATCATTTCAAGTGCATCCTCTGCTGTTCTGATTCCACCCATTCCGATTATAGGAAGGTTAATTGCATTGGCAACCTGATAAACCATTCTTACTGCGATTGGATGAATAGCAGGTCCTGATACACCCGCAGTCTTGTTAGCTACTGCAAATGTTCTTCTGTTCACATCAATCTTCATACCTGTAAGAGTATTGATAAGCGAAACTGCGTCAGCACCACCTGCCTCTACAGCCTTTGCCATCTCTGTGATATCAGTAACATTAGGACTTAACTTCATAATAACCGGCTGCTTTGCAACCTTCTTAACCGCCTTAGTAATAGCCTCTGCAGAAGATGGAACCTGTCCGAAAGCAATTCCACCCTCTTTGACATTAGGGCATGAGATATTGATTTCAAGAAGGTCAACTGGCTGTTCACCAAGCTTTTCAACAGCGTCTACATAATCTGCCTCAGATTTTCCACATACATTAACAATAATCTTAGTATCATACTGCTTAAGGAATGGAATATCTCTTTTTACAAATGTATCAAGTCCCGGATTCTGTAATCCGATAGCATTCATCATTCCACCGTAAGTCTCAGCAATTCTTGGTGTAGGATTGCCCGGCCATGGAATATTGGCAACACCCTTGGTTGTCACTGCACCGAGTCTGTTAAGGTCAACATACTCTCCATACTCCATGCCTGAACCGAATGTTCCGGAAGCAACTGTCACAGGATTCTTTAATTCAACTCCTGCAATATTCACTGACATATTAATATCGCTCATTACAGTTCTACCTCCTTAACATTAAATACCGGACCTTCCTTGCATACTCTCTTATTCTTAACCTGAGAATGGTCGTCAATCTCGGTTGATTTACATACACACGCAAGACATGCACCGATTCCACATGCCATCTTTTCTTCTAATGAAACATAACACGGAATATCATTCTCAAGTGCATATGCCTTAATTGCACGAAGCATAGGAGTTGGTCCGCATGCGAATATAACATCCGCCTCAACCTTTTGCTGCTTTACGGCATCTAATACATTTCCCTTTGTTCCAACGCTTCCATCTTCAGTTGCAATATACACATCTGTATCAGCAACTGCTTCAAAATCTTCCTTAAGAAAAGTCTGGCTGTTTCTGTAACCAACTACAACATTCTTGTGGCAGTCTAATCTTCTTGCAAGTTCAAGCATAGGCGGAACACCTATTCCACCTCCGAAAAGAATAGCCTTATCAAAGCTTCTGCCATCTGCCTTAAGCTCTGCAGCAATTTTTCCCAAGTCATAACCATTGCCAAGAGGTCCCTGAATATCAAGATATTCTCCTGCCCTCATCTTAGAGAATTCCTCTGTTCCCTTTCCGGCAACCCTGAATACAATTCTCAAATTATTATCCTCAACCTTACATATACTGATAGGTCTTGGTAACATTCTTGAGCCATCATTAGAATATACTGATATAAACTGTCCAGCCTTAGCGGCCTTAGCAATATCCTTTGTTTCAAACCATATTTCATAGACTCCGTCAGCAAGACAGCCTGCTTTAAGAATCTTCGCATTTTCTCTGTACGCCATAATAATCTCCATTATTAAACTGTGTGTAAATATATATAATTACTTGCCAAGTGCTCCGTTGATATCAGCAATCATATCAAGAGCAGCCTGTCTTGAAGCTTCTCCGAAATTCTTCTCACCAAACTTCGCATACTGTTCCTTAGTATATGCTGCTATAATTCCTCTTGAGCTGTTTACGATGGCTCCAAGTCCGTCAGGATTGAAGAAATCAACAAGATCCTTGCCCTGTCCACCCTGTGCGCCATATCCCGGAACAAGGATATATGCCTTAGGCATAACCTTTCTTAACACTCTTCCCATCTCTGGATAAGTAGCTCCGACAACAGCACCGACATTGCTGTAATCTCCATCCATGCTTGAAGCTCCCCATTCATTAACCTTCTCACCAACTAACTCGTATAATGGTCTTCCGTTTATAAGCTGATCCTGGAATTCTCCGCTTGAAGGATTAGAAGTCTTAACAAGTATAAATATACCTCTGTCCTGCTCATTACAAACCTTAATAAATGGATTGATTCCATCAGAACCAAGATATGGATTAACAGTTGCAAAATCTTCATCAAAAGGTGTAATTGCCTTAGAGCCAACATTTACCTTTCCGAGATGTGCTACCGCATAAGCCTCAGAAGTTGAACCGATATCACCTCTCTTAACATCACCGATAACAATCATGCCTTTCTCGTGGCAGTAATCAACTGTTTTCTTGAATGCCTTAAGTCCTTCAATACCAAACTGCTCATACATTGCAATCTGTGGTTTAACTGCTGGAACAATATCATAAATATTATCTATAATGCCTTTGTTATACTGCCATATAGCCTCTGCTGCTCCCTCAAGTGTCTCACCATACTGCTCAAATGCAGCATCTGCAAGATGCTTTGGAAGATACTTCATCATCGGATCAAGTCCTACAACTATTGGTGCATTAGTCTCTACAATCTTATCAACAAGCTTCTTAATCATTAATCTACTTTAGCCTCCTTAATTCATACGCAAAATCACTTTATTCTACAACTTTGGAACTTCTCTTTCAATAAGAATTTCTGTTCCATTATGGTCTGAATACACAACTCTTCCATTAACAAGCGTATATAAAACCTTTCCATACACATGCTTTCCTTCAAATGGAGTATTCTTTCCCTTTGAAGCAAATCTGTTGCTGTCAATATCATACTCTTCTGTAGGATTAACAACTGTTATATCAGCAACTTTTCCCGGTGCAAGAACTCCTCTGTCAATTCCAAGTATCTTAGCCGGATTATAACTCATTTTCTCAACCATCTGTAACGGAGTAAGCACTCCTGTTCTTACAAGCTCAGTAATAGTAACCGGAACTGCTGTTTCAAGACCTACTACACCAAACGGTGCTTCGTCAAAAGGTCTTTCTTTCTCAGTAGGATGATGTGGAGCATGGTCTGTTGCAATAACATCAATAACCCCTGATGCAAGCACTTCTTTAAGAGCCTTTACATCATCTGCCTTTCTTAAAGGAGGGTTAATCTTAAAGTTTGCATCATCCCCGTTCACCGCATCCTCTGTCAGTGTGAAATGATGTGGGGCAACCTCTGCTGTCACTGGAATCCCCTGTTCCTTGGCAATCTTTATAATAAATGCTGATTCCTTATTAGACACATGACTTATATGCAGCTTTGCACCTGTATTCTTTGCAAGAAGAATATCTCTTGCAACAATAACATCCTCAACGGCATCCATTATTCCGAAAAGACCAAGTTCCTTGGCTCTCTCTCCGGCATTCATAACACCTCTTGCAGCCAAGTTAGTATCTTCACAATGTGCAAATACCGGAATGTCAACCTCTGCTGCCTGCCTCATAGCCTGCCTTGCAGTTCTTGCATTCATAATAGTTCCGCCATTGTCACTGACTGCAACAGCACCTGCATCCTTAAGAGCCTCAAAATCAGTAAGGTATTCTCCTTCCTGACCTGCTGTCATGGCAGCTATAGTATACAGATTAATATCTGTTACCTCTTCAGCCTTATCAGTTACATACTGCAGCATATCAACATTATCAATTACAGGTTTAGTATTAGGCATCATGCACACTGTTGTGTATCCGCCTCTTGCTGCAGCTCTTGATCCGGTTCTTATAGTTTCCTTATGCTCAAGTCCCGGTTCCCTGAAATGTGCATTAAGGTCAATCAGTCCCGGCATAACCATACAGCCTGATGCATCAATGACATCATCTGCCTGAGACTCATCAATGTTCTCTTCCATAGCCGCAATAAATCCGTCCTTAATAAGCACGTCCATCACTTTGTCCGTCTTACTTGCAGGGTCAAGCACTCTGCCTTCTTTAATCAGTATGTTCATTCGCCCAATCTCCCCTCTAAGTTTTTCTCTTCAAAAATATTGGCTGGAACAGGCTTTCCAAAGTAATATCCCTGTATATAATCCACACCAAGACTTTTAAGCAGTTCAAACTGCTCCTTATGTTCAACACCCTCAACAACTATCTTAGTACCAATAGTCTTGGAAAGGTCAACTATAAGCTTAACAAATGCCTGTGCATAATCATCTTCAACAATATCATCAATAAATGTTTTATCAACCTTAATGATATCAAGAGGAAGCTGCTTTATGTAATTAAGTGAAGAATATCCTGTTCCAAAATCATCAAGTGCAATTCTAGGTCCTAACTTCTTAAGTCCTGTGATAATCTCCATAACTCTCTGCATATCATTGATTGCAAATGATTCTGTAATCTCAAGTACTATATTCTTAGGATTAACACCTGTCTTATCAAGAATTCTTTTAATATTCTCAACCACATTCTTCTGTAAAAGCTGCACTACCGACAGATTCACATTAATATAGAAATCCGGATGTCCGTTATCATTCCATAGCTTACATCTTCTGCATGCCTCTTCTAGAACATAGTCACCAATCGAAGTAATAAGTCCAAGATATTCTGCCAGCGGTATAAACTCACCTGGTCCCATAAATCCCAGTGCCTTGCTGTCCCATCTTACAAGTGCCTCACAGGAAGTACACATCTGTGTATTGACATTTACAACAGGCTGATAGAATACTACGAATTCGTCAATTCCTGTAGAAACTGCCTGTCTCATATTATTCTCTATATCTAGCCTCTTGGCTGTCGAATTCTCAACCTCGCTGCTGTAATAGGCATATCCGTTCTTTCCTGAACGCTTTGCTTCATACATTGCAACATCAGCCATTCTTGTTATCTCATGGACATCAACACTATTATCCGGGAACAACGCAATACCCATACTCATAGTACAGAAATACTCAGTTTCCATAAGATACCACGGCTTATTAAACAGTGTCTTTATGTTAGTGACTATTTTACCAAGTTCATTATATATTTCAGGCTCAATGATTATTACAAATTCATCTCCACCCATTCTGTAACAATGTCCCCTGAGTCCCGGAATACCTGTAAGTCCCGCAGCTATCTGTTGTAACAGGATATCTCCATACTGATGTCCAAGACCGTCATTAATATGCTTGAAATCATCAAGGTCAAGAAACAGTACAGCACCCTTAAGTCCGGCTTTCTCTGTTCTTCTTATAACCTTTCTTAAATCCACTTCACATTTCATACGGTTATACAGACCTGTCAGGAAATCATTATGTGCCTGATATTCTATCTTCTGCTGATTCTTCTTTTTCTGTGTAATATCTGCTGCTGTTGCCACAACAACATCTCTTCCGTCAATCCACTTCAGCTCTGAAAATCTGACTTCAAACCACAGACCAGATTCGGTATTATACCGTTCCATCGGTGTTCCTATATGACCTGATATATCCTTATTCTGAAATACTTCCTCTAAACACTCTCTTATTGTCTCCCGTACTTCAGTAACATGACTTGCCATATCATTTTCAAAAAGAATATTTCCCGAATTCTTACTGCACACAATAATTCCAGAACCAATATTATCAAGAATTTTCTGTAATACATCATAAGATGATATAAGCGAATTATTGATAACCTTGCTTTGTGCAATACTATGTATAATCATTGCAACATCTTTTATGTATTCAATAACCTTATCTTCGCCTGCAAAATCATCTGTATCCCCCATAACAAGAAGATACATTGCCTTAACATTATTAATTGTAATAGGAACAGATATACAAATCTTTGCATTACACAATGCAAGTCTTTCCTTCTCTTCATCAGATGCTGTGCTCATTGCAGTTCTCTTTAATTCGTCTGAACACAGACAACACTGACTGATATCTTCAACATCCAGCTTACTACCTATTACATCTTTAGCCTCTGCTATAGCATGCATACTTTTTCCATCAGCACTTATCTGCATAATAACAGCATCCTGTGCATGAAGATTATCCGTTATTTTCTCAATTATGTTCTTTGAAACCTCTACAAATGTTCCATTATCTTCTAACATATGTATAATCTGTGACAATTCCAAATTAACTGTTTTATTCCCGCTCAAAATAACCCTCCGATAATACATAAATCTGATAATATTATAGCCTATCATAAAGCTTTTGGAAACTGATTTTTTTAAAATCATTTATACATAAACACCCATATTTTCAATTTCACAGATAATTAATTGTTTTATATTCCAGAGGGTGTTATTATATCTTTATATCAATTTATTTATGAGGATTATTATGGATATCATTAAATTCAACACAACATTAAAAGCATCTGGAAAAGATTATACAAAAATAGTTTTCTGGAACAGATTTATAAGGAATCCCATTGAGCTTATATTATCATGGACTCCTGCTATTATTTCACTTGTACTTTTATCTTTGCATTATTATTCCAGCTTTTTGCTTATTCTTTATGCTGTATGCTGGTTTTACCCAATATATATATTTGCATACCAGTTCAGATCAAGTGTTAATTATCACTTAAAACACAGGGATCCATCAGAGGAAGCACCTTGTACAATAACTCTTATGGATAACGCTATCATGGCAGATATTCCTGAACATGACCTTGTATACACATATGAGTGGAACCAATTTACTAATGTTTATAACAAATTTGGCTACTACATGTTATTTAACAAGGGACGCATGATTGTAATGTTAAACCAGAATGACATGCCAGAAGATGTAAAATCTGCTGTTCCTGCATATATTAAGTCCCATGTTGACAGAAACATTTGTAAAATTAATTTTTAACAGTAATACACAAAATGCGTTTCAACCGGTTAAAGTTGAAACGCATTTTTATTGTCACTTAAATATTCTGTTTATCTTGCGAGCCATCCGCCATCGACAGCCAGTGTAAATCCATTAACATAATCAGATGCAGCTGATGCAAGGAACACAACGGCTCCCTTCATATCATCAGGAGTTCCCCAGCGTCCTGCCGGAATTCTGTCTATAATAGCTTCACTTCTGTCAGAATCACTCCTTAACTGTGCCGTATTATTAGTAGCCATATATCCTGGTGCAATAGCATTAACATTAATGTTATGGCATGCCCACTCATTACACATAGCTTTTGTAAGTCCCATACCAGCACTCTTACTTGCTGTATAAGAAGGAACTCTTATGCCTCCCTGATATGAAAGCATGGAATTGATATTAATAATCTTGCCACCATGTCCCTGCTTAATATACTGCTTTGCAAATGCCTGGCTTAAGAAGAATACCATCTTCTGATTAACCTGAATAACACTATCCCATTCATCTTCTGTGAAATCAATAGCATCATTTCTCTTAATAAGTCCTGCATTATTAACAAGAATGTCAACCTTTCCAAAAGCTGCAAGTGCACCATTCACAATAACATCTATAGCTGACATATCTGAAAGGTCTGCTATAACCTCAGCAAATTCTCCTCCATCAGCTTCAATAAGCTTCTTAGTATCCTCGCAGGATCTTCTTGCAACACCTACAACCTTAGCACCTGCCTGCGCAAGTGCAACGGACATTCCCTGTCCAAGACCTGTATTGGCACCTGTAACTACTGCAACCTTTCCATCAAGTCTAAATGCATCAATTATAGACATATATTCTTCTCCTTCTAAATCTGTTTAATTAAAACCTATTATATTATTAGCTATCTTGTATCCCTGCTTAGATATCCATCTTCCTGCAGATGTAGGGATATTAACAGACCAGCCCAAAAGACTGTGTCGTAACTTCTTGTAAAGCACTTCATCCTTATCCTTAGCATACTGCCAGAGTGCCTTCTTCTTCGCAAGATGTTCCTTTGTTCCAGATACAATTAAGAATATAGACGATACTTCCATCATAATTCTTAAATAGTTAATCATATATTTTCTACAGTTAATATTCTTAGGATTTTCTGAAATAAACGAATCAATCATTCTCTTATTAACAGAAAGCTGCTGGTCAATTCTTGAAATCATAACACTCTCATTAACAGACTGATCTTCTCGTCCAATAAAGTATCTGTAGAAATTAGTATTTATGTAATACATATTCTTAACATACGGAAGTGGCTCGAACACAAATATGTTATCAACATAAAATGTATGCTTAGGAAGCTCTAATCCACAATCCTTTAAAAGCTGTGTTCTATATACAACAGTATGCATAAGAATATACTGGTCAACCTTAAAATCGCCTATATTAATATCATCCCATGTAAACATCTGCTCTACAGGAAATACATTTTCATAATGGATAACTTTCTTTCTCTTGGCTCCGACCTTTTCATATACATAGTTTGCAATAACCATATCCGGCTCACTGCCCTCTTCAAAGCTTCTTAATGTAGCAAGCATTCTTTTATAACTTTTGCCATCTACCCAGTCATCACTGTCAACAACCTTAAAGAACCTTCCTGTTGCATGCTTAAGACCTGTATTTACAGCCTCACCATGTCCACCATTCTCCTGATGTACAGCCTTGACAATATCTGGATATTCCTTTTCATATCTTTTGGCTATTTCATATGTATTATCCTTTGTTGAACCATCATCAACTATAATAACCTCAACTTCATCGCCACCGGCAAGCACTGTATTAATACAATGTTCCATATACTCTGCGGAGTTGTAACATGGTATTGCAAATGATAATAATTTACCCATCAAATTTCTCCTTTACATTCTGTCAGGGCATTCAATCGCAAGTAAATCAATACACTGCTCGAGAATGCTCTTAGTAAGGCTGATAAGTGCAATATAACTTGCCTTCTTAGCCTCGTCAGGTTCTGAAAGTATCTTATTGTTATGATAAAAGCCGTTAAATGCGTTAGATACCTCATATATAAACTGACATATCTTATGTGGTGCATTATCCTTATATGCCCCATCAATTATATCTGCAAACTTAATAAGTGATAAAGAAAGATTCTTCTCACTTTCTTCTGTAGCAGCCATGATTTTAAGGTTATCTGTGCTTCCACCATTTTCTGTATATTTGTTAAGGATAGACTTAATTCTTACAATTGTGTAAAGAATATATGGTCCTGTATTACCCTCAAATGATGAAAATCTCTCAATATCAAACACATAATCCTTTGATGCCTGATTAGAAAGATCTCCATACTTTAATGCAGCAAGTCCTACTATCTTAGCTGTATCTCTTGCTTCTGTCTCTTCAACAGTTCTGTTAGACATAATTTTCTCATATACAGCTTCATCAATATCAGCTATAAGATGCTCAAGTCTCATAACACCACCTGAACGCGTCTTGAATGGCTTACCATCTTTACCGTTCATAGTACCAAAGCCCACAAATCTCATATCTGCATCAGGCGCTACAATCCCAGCCTTCTTAGCCGTTCTGAATACCTGTGTAAAATGAAGTTCCTGCCTCTTATCAGCAAGATAAATATATGTATCAGGATGATATAACTTTTCTCTTTCAACAATAGTTGCAAGGTCAGATGTTGCATAAAGTGCCGCGCCATCAGATTTTCTTACGATGCATGGTGGAAGCTCCTTAGTATCACCCTCCTGCTGTATATCTACAACAGTTGCGCCCTGGCTTTCATAAGCAATTCCGTCTGCAATCATCTTATTAACCATATCGTCAATATATGGCTGTGCATCCGATTCCCCCTTCCATAAATCAAAATGCACATTAAGATTATCATAATTCTTCTTAAGGTCAGCTTTAGAAACATTCATGATATGATGCCATATTGCACGGCATGCCTTATCACCGCTCTGTAACTTAAGTGTAGCTTCATGAGCTCTTTCTGCAAATGCAATATCTTCCTTAGACTTTGCAGAAGCTGCCGGATAAATCTCCTCAAGCTCTGAGATTGTAAATGGTGCTTCCTCTGGATACTCACCGGTAAAACTGTCATCAAAATACGGAAGTTCTGGCTTTCTATCTCTTAACTCTTCAATGATAAGTCCCATCTGCAGACCCCAGTCTCCAAGATGTACATCACCAATAGTCTTATTTCCAACAAATGTGTTGATTCTCTTAACGCTCTCTCCGATAACTGCAGAACGAAGATGTCCTACATGAAGTGGCTTTGCGGCATTAGCTCCGCCGTAATCCACAATAACAGTCTTATTGCTCTCCGAATTAACATAGCCGAACTTCTCAGTTTCAGACATCTCATTAAGATATCCTGCCAGATAATCTTCACATATATTAATATTAATAAATCCCGGTTTAACACTCTCAATCTTAGAAAACATCTTGTTATCTGCTAACTTTGCAACAACCTCATCAGCAATCATAAATGGTGCTTTCTTATATGCTTTGGCTGCTGCCATAGCACCGTTACACTGAAACTCACACAGGTCAGGTCTGTTAGAAACTGTAACTTTCGCATATGCCTCATCATATCCACATTCAGCGAATACATTTTTAATCTCATCAGTAATAAGTTCAATAATCGTCTTCATATTCTCCACCTTTTACAATATCTAGTAAACCACCTTTACAAGAAACAGCCCGTAACTCTCTGCCGGTAATGACATCTGTATGTTCTCCCCATCAAGACATCGTTTCACATCTTCCGGCTTCTTGATGCCATTGCCTACATCTAGCATCATTCCAATAATGTACCTTGCCATATTATGAAGGAAATCATCCGCTTCAATTCTTATATAAGCTCTTGCACCTTCATACTGAATGTTTATCCTCTTAATAGTCCTCTCTGTGCTTTTGTTCTTCTTTGCCGTAGTAAATGCCTTAAAATCATGTTTTCCTTCAAAATATCCGGCAGCCTTTCTCATGGCATCAAAGTCTGGCTTATCAAATGTATGGTAAGCATATTTTCTTCTGAATACATTAGCAACATTGCCTGTATCCAGCCTGTACTCATATATCTTGGCCTTTGCATTAAGCTGGCTATGAAATCTTTCATCAGCTTCAGTTACAGACATAACTGCAATATCTCTTGGCAGATATCTGTTAAGATAATTCTTTATTTCTATTGCCTTAACTTCCTTCTCAAGCTTGAAATTTGCTGTCTGGCACAACGCATGCACGCCCTTTTCTGTTCTTGACCCGGCATACATGTCAACTGTCTCACCAGTCATTCTTGCTATTATCTCGCATAGCCTGCTTTCTATAGTATTCGTACTGGCATCCTTACCCAGTCTTTGCCAGCCGTCATATCTTCCACCATCATACTCTATCTCTATACGGTAATTATACATTATTCGTCTTCCAAAACCTTTTCTATTGTATTAATGATTACAGCACTATCAAATGGCTTCTGAATAAAATCAGCAGCACCTCTCTTTAATGCCTCGACCATATTAGTCTTCTGACCAGCGGCAGTTACCATAATAACTTTTGCCCCAGGATCAATCTCCATAATCTCTTTTACAGCTTCTATACCATCCATAACAGGCATTGTAATATCCATCGTAACAACATCGGGCTTATACATCTTATATTTTTCTACACCTTCTGCACCATTAACTGCCTCTGATACAATCTCATGTCCTGCATCTTCAAGCATATTTCTTAAAAATTTTCTTGATGTCTTAGAATCATCTACTATCAAAATTTTTGCCATAACTATTCTCCTTATTAAGCTGAAAGCTGGATTTTATTATCAGCAGCCATTAATATCTTAAACAAATTATTTTCCATATTAAATGTCACAACATAGAAACCATCTTCTGCTGTAACCTCTGTATTCTTATAAAATACCGGTGGATGAAGAGTAACCTCCACATCATTCTCACCGAGCTTAGTTGCATATGCACCATTAATAACATTAATAAATTCACATAATGCATCATATGCATCTGCATCAAACTCTTTAATATCTTCCTGTGCAAATGTAGATGCAACCTTTAAAAGTTCCTTATCATTCCCCGCTATACCAAGAAACACGTCAATATCTCCATCCATAATCTGGCATCCTATAAACTCACCCCTGTAAGTTCTTTCAAAATCAATATGGTCAAGTTCTATATCGCCATCCATAAACATTCCAAGACTATTAATAGTACATTGCATCTGGGTATTATAATAATCATTACCCATATGTAAAAATGTCTCTACCATCTTATCTGTGTTGCCTTGTCTGATTACCTGCAATTCATTATCAGTGAATACATTGCCGGTATGGTTCTTTGCGATATATTTGCCGAGTATTCTGTCCTTCATATGATTTTCTCCTTCTCGTTAATTAGCGCCCCAAATATACCCTGTTAATACGCATTAATATATTAATACTTAGTTCATTATACATCATATAGTTAATCAATATCAATAATTTGAGAAGAATTTACATTGTGCTTCTGAAAAAAAACACCCGGACAGTTATTGCTGCCCGGATGTAAATTTCATTCCTGATTAATTACTTATCCTCAACTGAATAGTTAGGAGCTTCCTTTGTGATATGAATATCATGTGGATGACTCTCTCTTAAAGCTGCTGAAGACATCTTAATAAACTGAGCTGTTTCCTGAAGTACTGGAATTGTAGGTGCTCCACAATATCCCATACCTGAACGAAGTCCACCCATAAGCTGGAAGATAGTATCTTCAACAAGTCCCTTATAAGCAACACGTCCTTCAACACCCTCTGGAACAAGCTTCTTTGCACCAGTCTGGAAATATCTGTCCTTGCTTCCGTTTTCCATGGCAGCGATAGACCCCATTCCTCTGTATACCTTGTACTTCCTTCCCTGGAATAACTCAAATGTACCTGGAGCTTCATCACAGCCAGCAAGAAGGCTTCCTAACATGCAGACATTACCACCTGCTGCGATAGCCTTAACGATATCTCCTGAATACTTGATACCGCCATCAGCGATTACAGGAATACCATACTTCTTAGCTTCTGCATATGCGTCCATAACTGCTGTAACCTGTGGTACACCAATACCTGCAACAACTCTTGTTGTACAGATAGAACCAGGTCCGATACCAACCTTAACAGCATCTACGCCAGCCTCGCAAAGAGCCTTAGCTGCTGCACCTGTTGCAATGTTACCAGCAATAACCTGAAGATCAGGGAATGCTGACTTAATCTCCTTAAGAGTTGTAATAATATTCTTAGAATGTCCGTGAGCCGAATCAATAACGATACAGTCAACATTTGCATTAACAAGAGCCTGTACTCTTTCCATAACATTAGCTGTGATACCAACAGCAGCACCTGCAAGAAGTCTGCCCTGTGAATCATGTGCTGAAGATGGATACTTAACGCTCTTCTCAATATCCTTGATTGTGATAAGTCCTCTTAACTTATAATCGTCATCAACGATAGGCAGCTTCTCTTTTCTTGCCTTTCCTAATATCTTCTTGGCTTCTTCAAGAGTTGTTCCAACAGGAGCAGTGATAAGATTCTCGCTTGTCATGCACTCCTTGATTGGTCTTTCAAAATGCTCCTCAAACTTAAGGTCTCTGTTAGTAATGATACCAACAAGCTTGCCATTATCATCTGTGATAGGTACTCCAGAAATTCTGAACTTGCCCATAAGGTCATTAGCTTCCTGTAATGTATTATCTGGATGTAAGAAAAATGGGTCTGTGATAACACCATTCTCTGAACGCTTAACCTTGTCTACTTCTTCTGCCTGAGCTTCTACTGACATATTCTTATGAATAATACCAATACCGCCCTGTCTAGCCATTGCGATTGCCATTCTGTGTTCTGTAACTGTGTCCATACCTGCACTCATTAAAGGAATGTTAAGTTTAATATTCTTAGTGAGCTGTGTTGAGAGGTCAATCATATTAGGTGTTACTTCTGAATACTGTGGAACTAAAAGTACGTCGTCAAATGTAATGCCTTCACCAATAATTTTACCCATTTTGCTAAAATCCTCGCTTTCTGTTGTGTTTTAATATATAGAAAAAATCCGAATAAATAAATTAATCCGGATGTTTCTACAAGTATCTGACAGCTTAGTCAGTTTATAAATATGTTACAAGAGAATATAACAAAACTGCCGCTAAAAGTCAAACATTTTTTATAAATGTGCAACTCCGTTACCAACAGCACTTACAATTGCTTCTTTCATTGAATCATCCGGAAGCATAAACAGTCTTATCATCTCGTTACTGTCATTGTCATATGTGTATATTACAATATCTTCAGGGTCATCTACTCCTGACGAACAATTATATGTTCTTAACTGCTGTCTGGCTTTGCCTAAAGCTTCCTGACTATTTACCTTAGCCACAAGAACTGCTCTTGTAAGGTCAAAACTGCCGACATTCTTTCTTACTGATTTAGCCATAATTTTATCTATAGTCAGGCTTCCATCAACATATGAATATTCATATTCAGCATTATAATACTCGAATACAAACACCGTGAAAAATATAAATATAACCAGTACAATAACACCTAACCAGCCTGTCTGCACAATTGTTGTCGCTGCTAGCAGACATGCAATCACAAGTATTATTCTGTAAAAAATTGAAATCTTAGGAGCGGTAACTTTAACAATCTGCTCTACTGTTCCTTCTATCATAATTCAATAACCTTTCTTTAAAGCAATATGCCCGGCGGGAATTTACCCACCGGGCTCTATGTTTTAGTTATATTGTGGAATTACATCATTCCGCCCATGCCTGCACCGCCTGCTGGCATTGCTGGAGCGTCTTCCTTAATATTAGCAACAACTGACTCTGTTGTAAGAAGTGTTGAAGCAACGCTTGTAGCATTCTGTAATGCACTTCTTGTAACCTTAGCCGGGTCAAGGATACCAGCGTCAATCATGTTGACATACTCTTCCTTGTATGCATCAAATCCTGTACCAACTTCTGACTCTCTTACCTTATTGATGATAACAGCGCCTTCAAGACCAGCATTGTATGCAATGTGGAATAATGGAGCTTCAAGTGCCTTTAAGATAATCTGGGCACCAATCTTCTCATCTCCGCTAAGTGTATTAACAAGCTCTGCAACCTTCTTAGAAGCATGAATGTAAGCAGAACCACCACCTGATACTACACCTTCTTCAACAGCAGCTCTTGTTGCGTTAAGAGCATCTTCCATACGAAGCTTTGCTTCCTTCATCTCTGTCTCTGTTGCAGCACCAACTCTGATAACAGCTACACCACCTGCAAGCTTAGCAAGTCTTTCCTGTAACTTTTCTTTATCAAATTCAGAAGTTGTCTCCTCAAGCTGTGCCTTAATCTGTGCAACTCTTGCATCAATATCTTCCTTAGCACCTTCGCCATCAACGATAACTGTGTTTTCTTTCTGAACCTTAACAGATTTAGCTCTACCAAGCATATCCATTGTTGTATCCTTAAGCTCAAGTCCAAGTTCCTCAGAAATAACCTGACCACCTGTAAGAATTGCGATATCCTTAAGCATCTCTTTACGTCTGTCACCGTATCCAGGAGCTTTAACAGCTACAACATTGAATGTTCCTCTTAACTTATTAACGATAAGTGTTGTAAGAGCCTCGCCCTCAACATCTTCTGCAATAATAAGAAGCTTGGCACCACTCTGAACAATCTGCTCAAGAACTGGTAAAATTTCCTGAATATTAGAAATCTTCTTATCTGTAATAAGGATATATGGATTATCAAGAACCGCTTCCATCTTATCCATATCCGTTGCCATATATGCTGAAATATATCCTCTATCGAACTGCATACCTTCTACAAGGTCAAGCTCTGTCTTCATTGTCTTAGATTCCTCGATTGTGATAACGCCATCGTTAGAAACCTTCTCCATAGCATCAGCTACCATCTGTCCAACTTCCTCATCACCTGCTGAAATAGCTGCAACCTTAGCAATCTGATCCTTGCCTGTTACCTTCTCGCTCATATGTGCGATAGCGTCAACAGCACAATCAGTAGCCTTCTTCATTCCCTTTCTTAATACGATTGGGTTAGCACCTGCTGCAAGGTTCTTCATACCTTCATTAATCATAGCCTGTGCAAGAACAGTAGCTGTTGTTGTACCATCACCGGCAACATCATTAGTCTTAGCTGCTACTTCCTTAACAAGCTGTGCGCCCATATTCTCGAATGCATCTTCAAGTTCAATATCCTTAGCAATAGTAACACCATCGTTAGTGATAAGTGGTGCACCATATGACTTATCAAGAACAACATTACGACCCTTAGGTCCGATAGTTACTCTTACTGTATTAGCTAACTTATTAACACCTTCCTCTAAAGCCTTTCTAGCTTCAATTCCGTACTTGATTTCCTTTGCCATAATAATAGCCTCCTAAATAAATATACTTCTTATATGTTCATACCGCCCTCATCTGCAACTGACATTGTCAATTATTCAATGATAGCAAGAATATCAGACTGCTTTACAATGATGAGATTCTCATCTTCATCAAGTTTAACCTCTGTTCCAGAATACTTAGAATAGATAACCTTATCACCAGGCTTAACCTGCATAACAACTTCCTTACCATCAACAACTCCGCCAGGACCTACAGCAATAACTTCTGCCTGCTGTGGCTTTTCCTTAGCCTGTCCAGGAAGTACGATTCCTGATTTAGTAGTCTCCTCTGCAACTAATGCTTTAATAACAACTCTGTCTCCTAATGGTACTAATTTCATTATATATTCCTCCATTCCGCTGTCTCCACATAAGAGTGAACCCTTCATGGCAGCATTCATATTTCTGTTAGCACTCATTCTTTTCGAGTGCTAACCACTGCACATAATGTAACACTTCATGCTTTTATTTGTCAACAGCTAATTCAAATATATTATATTTTTTAGATTTTATTAATAATTATTACTTCACACCCATTTTGATTGTTTTTCCATAATAAAACAGGTACTGCTGCGCAAATCCGCCAAGCTCACCAAACTGTTCCTTTGCAAATGCGGCAATCTTATCCTTCGGCGTATCCACACCGTCAAAATACATTGTCTCCATTATCCTTTTAATCCACACATCAACAGGAAATGCCTCTTTCTTTCCAAGACCAAAAAGACTTACGCAGTTGGCAACCTTCTCACCAACACCTTTTATTGTCATAAGTTCCTTAACACATGACTCATAATCCATGCCTCTTAATTCTTTCTCATCAAACTGCCCTGCCATGTTTCTTCTTATCGCATCCATAATATAAGGTGCTCTGAAACCTGTCTTTAACTCTTTAAAATCCTCTTCACTCGCATTGGTAAGCTGTTCAAGTGTTGGAAATGTATACATATCTACTCCGCCATATGTCCCCATATATGTACCAAATTTTGCAGATACATCTGCCACAATCTTCTTAATATGAGGTATCTGCTTATTCTGCGATATAATAAATGATATAAGTATCTCAAAAAACTCCTGATTAAGAATCCTCACTCCCCACATGCTTTCAATCGCGTCTTTTAACTTATCATCTTTCTCAAGCAGCGTTTTTTTGATTGCCGAATAATCCCTGTCCATGTCGAAATAATCTTTCCATACATTTACATATTCGTCCTCTTCTGTATCATAGAATGTAACGGTATCCGCTTCCTGTGAAACATGCAGAACATGCCCCTTTGCAGTCAGTACATAATCCTCTTCATCCAATTTTACAAAATGAAAACACTGTCCACATTCAAGTGTCTGTGCCAGATCAAAATCCTTAACATTTTTCAACTGATAATCTGCCATAATTATCCTCCATATTTCTTATCATTTCGCTTTACATTTGCAATCACCCCGTTATACAATTATATGTGATTATAATTAATTAGTAGGAGACAACTCATGAAGTTCAGAAAATATTTAGCGTCTCTTTTAGCCGGAGCAATATTAATAACATCCCTTTACGGATGCAGCATGCCTTTTACAAGTGATAATACATCTGATAATTCTTCAGAAATTTCATATATACCCTTTGACAACAAAGCAGCTACAACTGAAGATATAATTCAGTTTATAATACAATCCATGGAAAATAACAATAACGAATGTGATATTTTTGTTGCTGATGACAAACTTATTGATGCCAACGAGTGGCTGACACAGATTAGCGGAATAGAACAGATAAAATGTGAATACCGCAGGGTTAAAGACGGTTATAATATGGTGATAACCTATGACTGCTGGGATAACTATGCAATAATGAAAGCATATAATTCGGACAATACATCCCAGCTTAATGACCGCCAGCTTGAATTATATAACAAATATATTGAAATTGTTTCAGAAGTTACTTCTCCTCAGAAAAGTGATTACGAAAATGAACTTGCAATACATGATTACCTTGTATCGCATATAACATACATTGATAACGGTGGTTCTACATTTAATGCTTATGATGCGCTTATTAATGGCGAAGCTGTCTGCAGTGGATACACTGAGAGTTTCAAAACATTTATGGATATGCTTGGCATTGAGAATTATACATTATCAGGTACAGCAGGCAACCAGCAGCATATATGGAATGTTATAAAGCTTGGAGATGACTGGTATCATGTTGATGTCACATGGGATGATCCCGTTGGTTCTTCATCAGAATATATTGATCACGGATACTTTAATATATCAGACGCAGACATGGCAATTGACCATACATGGGAATCTGCAGTAAATACCGCCAGTCCTGCAAATGGATATATATACACATATCCTGTACAGGCAAAGCTTCAGTCAGTTAATACACAGAAAGAATTTGATAACTATATACTACGATGCATCCGCAACAGAGTTAAACATATAGAATTCACTACAACTGCAGACCTTGACATCAAATCTGCAGTATCTAATGCAGGAACCCAGTTATCCTATGCATATAAAACAACTAATCGTACTAATTACACACTGTATTCAGTTACCTTCACATATTAAAAACAAGTCACTTGTTATATGTGCCTTTATCAGGCTTTATAAACAAGTGACTTGTTTTTTATCTGTTATTCTTCTTTCCCGGCTCATCCATTATATATGAACCATCTTTTATCATTGCCCTGACAAGAGAGTCCTTGGCATTCTTCCATGGCTCATCAATATATTTGTGGTCAAATTTATTAATAAACCACTCAACATCATCTCTCACACGCTTCATATTCTCAATATACAGGCTGTTAGTTGCCTTAATAAAATCCTCTAACATATCACCTTTCAAAGAATTAGCCGCCTGTTCAATCAGAATCCCGTAATGCTTTGTACAGAATCCCCTGCACGACTTATACTTTTCTCTGAAATCAGCATCATGCTTATACATATGAAATATTGTATCAAGATATCTCTGAAATGTGTTCTCAATCCTTTCACACACAAAACATGTGCCATCAAGCTGTTCTGTATACGCTGTCACAGCCGGCTTATCAGCCTTCTTAAACATTGATTTGCCTGCCACCCTGCCATCCTGCAGCCCTTCAATGTCATTAATTACCCTATCCAGATGTGTCTTCATAACAAGTGCAAAACCAAGTCTGTTCTCGCAGTCATACACCTTCTTCAAATGCTTCTGGCAGAACCCCTTCTTATCTGTCACAGCCCTTATATCATCTTCCATATAACTGGGACCCATTGTATAACTTACCGCATCATCCTCCAGTGCTTTATACATTGAACAAATCGGACATTCGCAGTCTGATGAAAATGCATCATTAACAGGTATAGTATATATCTTCTCTTTCATAAGTACTCCTTTAATCAATCTTTTATAAATGTATTCTATCATAATATTTTATTAATATCATTCTATTTATTATTTTTTAAATTCCGGGTTATATGCATAGAAATTCTTAGAATCCAACTTGCTCTGTATAATCGACATAGCTTCTCCGAATCTCTGGAAATGCACAACCTCTCTTTCTCTTAGGAACTTCAGCGGTTCATACACATCCGGATCATCACGGCAGAGTCTTAACAGATTATCATAAGTACTCCTTGCTTTCTGCTCGGCTGCCATATCCTCTGCAATATCAGTTATTGCATCCCCCTTTGACTGGAATTCAATTGCGCAGAAAGGTACACCTCCTGCAGCCTGCGGCCATACTCCAACCGTATGATCAACATAATATGCCTCAAACGGAGTTCCTTTTATCTGTTCCATTGTAAGATTTCTTGTAAGCTGATGAACCATTGTACTAACCATTTCAAGATGGCCAAGTTCTTCCGTGCCTATATCAGTCAGCAATCCGGCAACCTCCCTGTATGGCATGGAATATCTCTGTGAAAGATATCTCATTGATGCTCCAAGCTCACCATCTGGTCCACCATACTGCGAAATAATCATTGCCGCCAGTGTTGGATTACAATTCTTTATATTAATCGGGTACTGAAGTCTCTTCTCATAATTCCACATATCACATACCTCCCTTGTATTCCCATGGCATAGGTGTTGCCACCCACATCCAGTAGTTGTCATTTACCATATATTCCATGCTGAGAGGTCCATAATAATCTGAATATTTTTTCATAAACTGTACATATTTATCCTTAATCTCTGCATAATATTCAATAGCTGCAGCATCATCCGGATGGGTATCAAGATAAAGCATAGTTTCAACAAGTGCAAAGCCAAGTTCATAAATATTCTTCATAATCATAGCTTTTTCATTTCTAATATTATTACAACAATTCATGACCTGCCTCCTGTAAATGGTTTATCAAGTACAGGAAACATAGTTCCCCGCATAATTGCCCGCGAAGGCTCATATAATTCATCCCAACGCTGCCACGGTACATAGCACATCGCCGGAACCTGTTGTGTCATCATCATAAAATAAGCTCCATATACATGTATCACTACAGTATATGGAGCTTTTCACTTATTGTTGTATGTCCTGTCAAGATATATGATGCTGTGTTTTTATATAGCAGCATATGTCTTAATAGGACATAACCTCATATCCGTCCTCAGTCACATGAACCATTATTTCCCACTGTGCTGAGTACGAATCGTCATCTGTATATATTGTCCAGTTGTTGCCCTCGTCTATATATATGTCTGGAAGACCCGCATTTATCATTGGCTCAATTGTGAATACCATGCCAGGTGCCATGACCATTCCTGTTCCCTTCTTAATTACATAGCTTACAAATGGAGTTTCGTGAAATTCCAGACCTATTCCATGTCCACCAACTTCTCTTACTACTGAATATCCATTAGCCTTTGCATGTTCATTGATTGCAGCCGCAACATCTCCAAGATGTCCCCATGGCTTAACCTGTGCAAGACCTAACTCAACACATTCTTTTGCAACATCCACCAGTTTCTTATGTTCTGGTGCAACATTACCTATACAGAACATTCTTGATGAATCTGAAAAATATCCGTTTAATATCGTTGAACAGTCAACATTAATTATATCACCATCAAGAAGCTGGATATTCTTAGATGGTATTCCATGACATACCTGCTCATTAATTGAAGTACACACACTCTTTGGAAATCCTTCGTAATTAAGTGGTGCAGGTATTCCACCCATCTCGGTTGTTTTCTGGTATACCAAATCATCTATATCCTGAGTTGTCATTCCTGCATGAATATTCTCTGCAACATAATCAAGCACAGCAATATTAATCTTGCTGCTTTCTCTCATTCCTGCAAGCTGTTCTTCATTCTTGATAATATTTCTTGGTGGTACCTTATGAAACTTTCTCTTGAAATTATCTAATTTTCTGTCAAATTCCATGTGACAGTCACAATATTTTTTCCCACTGTTACACCAGCAGGGATCTTCTTTTCGTAATGCTTTCATCACTATTCTCCATTTTCTCTACTGCTCCATAGCTTCCATAATGGCTGGGAGGAACTGTTTCTTTCTTGAAACAACATTCTTTAGTATATATGTATCCTGCTGTTTGTCAACTCCAAATGCCAGCGACATTATTGTATCCGCATTTTTACCTGAACACAGTACATAAGAGCATTCCGTTGATATATCTGTCATAAGAAAATATACTACATCAAGCCCGCCATCGCCTGTTACTGTATCTATAAACGGCACTTCCTTTGCTTTTATCTTCTCTATATCCTCTGGTCCCATTGCATTAACCTGACCCACACCTACAGTAACATCATTAATCGCGAACTTCTTAAAATCCTGATAGAATATTTCTCTGTCTGTCTTTTCATCAAGATTACTTCCAGCTCCAAACATTTGTCTTCCGTACACTTCAGGGTCAATTCCTGCAATATCAGCAAGCTCCATTGCCGCTTCTATATCATCAGATGTACATGTAGGTGATTTGAATATTAATGTATCTGATATAATCGCTGAACACATCAGTCCGGCTATGACAGGCTCTATATTAATTCCTGCCTCCTGATACATCTTATAAATAATTGTTCCTGTACAGCCAAGAGGCTGGTTTCTGAAAAATACAGGTGTGATAGTCTGTATAGGTCCTAATCTGTGATGATCAATTATCTCAAGAATCTCTGTATCTTCAATTCCATTGACTGCCTGGTTCTTCTCATTGTGGTCAACAAGAATAACTTTCTTTCTGCCTGAACGGAGAAGATTTCTTCTTGAGATAGTTCCTACATAATTACCATTTTCATCCTCAATAGGGAAATCCCTGAACCTTTTCTTAGTCATTATTTCCTGAATATCTTCAACATAATCAGTTGTCTTAAAGCATACAATCCTGTCTCTTGGTGTCATAAAGAATCCAACCGGAATTGCCTGATTCATAAGCCTTGCAACAGTATATGTATCATAATCAGTTTCAATAATAATACAGTTATGGCTCTTTGCAATCTTCGCAATTGTATTGGATACCTTTGCTCCCTCACATATTATAAGGCATTTCGCCTCCATCTCTATTGCACAGAGCTGTGATTCGTATCTGTTACCAAGAATTACAATATCCCCTTCATCAATCATGCTCTCCATCATATCAGGATTAGCCGCTGCAATAAGCATCTTTCCTTTGTCAAATACCTCACTTTCATCACCCGTGATTACTCTTCCCCCAAGTGTTTCAACAATATTAGCAAAACTTGTCTTGGCATTTGACAATACTCTGTTATCAAATGTTTCAAAATACGATTTGGCAATGTCATCAATTGAAACAAGACCTGTAAGTTTTCTGCCTTCTGTAATAGGAAGTGTTACAACATTAAGCGAATCCATCAATTTCCACGCATTGCGCACTGAAATCTCACTGTCTATTCCCTCTGTATGCCTTATCTCTATATTCATTACCTGTGGACGTACATCTTTAATATATTCCGGTGCCTCTACACCGAATCTGTTCAGTACAAAATGAGTTTCCTCATTAAGATGCCCCGCCCGCTTAGGCACATAATTATCTGTTCCAGTTATCTTATTCTTTAAATCCGCATAACATATTGCCGAACATATTGAATCTGTGTCAGGATTTTTATGACCTATAACCATAATTTCCTTCTCTTTTTCTTTATATCCTTCCATACTCTGTCTGCAATCTCCTTATAATTATCTAAACCTGATTGTTCGTTCTTACATTAAAATAAGTCTCCTATGTTGTACCATAGGAGACCATTTACTTCAATTACTTTCTGAATGTTACTGTTTCTGTTTCATCAGTATAGCCAATTGTTCTCATATAGCTCTTGAAATCCTCAATCTTATTGCTATATACACCATATGCATCATAGCACTTCTGGAAGTATTCAAGTGCAAGTTCTACATTACCAGACTCCTTGGCATTCCAAGAATCAACAGCACATTTATGAATCTGTCTGTGTGCTGCATCAAGATCCTTAAACTGTCTGCTTCCTGTAATACGAGTATCAGTCTGTGCTTTCATCCACTTACCAAGCTTACAGCTATCTGGATTATTAAGCTGCGTAACCTTAAGAGATTCAAATCCAACAGCATTATTATATACTCTCCACATAAGGATAAAGTGGTCAATCTGAAATATTCTTATCATATCCTGAGTTGTAACATTAGAGAATGATCTGAACATATCACTTCTTGCAGTATCGATATATCTGCCAATCTTATAGATATGAGTACCTGTAGCCATACAGTTATCAGATAACTTATCATAGCTCGCTGCAATACTGTCTACCTGCTTGGCAAATTCTGTTGTAATAGATGACTGTGTATCAATATCTGCGAATATTCCGTTAACAGCATCATTAATTGCAACCATCTGGTTATTCATTCTTTCAATATCTGAAAGTGATTCTTCAACCTTTGAATTACCTTCTGAAAGCTTAACAGTTGTCTCATCCATGGATATCGCAAGTCTTCCAATATCATCATTGAGTTCCCTCACATAATTAACAATATCATCAGCAGATTCTGATGTACTGCTTGATAACTGTCTTACCTGGTCAGCAACGACTGCAAAACCTTTTCCTGCCTCTCCAGCTCTTGCAGCCTCAATAGAAGCATTAAGAGCTAACAGATTGCTCTGGCTTGCAACCTTCTTAACAATATCAACAATCTCTCCAATCTTATGTATCTTATCCTGGAATTCCTGTACCTGTCTGTTAATATCAGCAATCTTTTCTGATGATTCATTAACAACCTTAATACTCTCATTCATATTAGCTGTACTGTTCTGTGTAGTAGCAAGCATCTCATGTGTATTGTCCTTAATATCAGCCATGGCAACATTAATGTGGTTGATAGATTCTTCAAGATTATGTCCTGACTCTCCCATAGCACCAATAGCCTGAGCCTGTGACTGTACCTCATCCATCATATTCTTGACATATGAATTATCACCAATTGACTCCATAGCCTCATTAAGTCTCATTACGAAATTATTATTGAATCTCTTATAAGTCTCAACAACTTCATTAAACTTATTGGCAACCTCAGGATTTTCAAAAAATGTTGTATCAGCCGGTGAGTCACCTGTCTGCGATATCTCACCAGATATTATCTTATCAAATACATCAAGCAATGTATTCAAATCATTACCTGACGCTGCTTTAGCTGTTGTTTTATTCTTTCTAAACATAACGCGCCTCCATATACAGATATTTAATTATGCACACTGTAATTTTTTATTATAATACCATAATCCCTCATTAAATGACAATCTTTTTATTATTTTTGTGGAACAAAAATACAGAAAAATAATACTATAACAATAAAAGCAGCTACAATGGAGAATTTCATTGAAACATATCAGAAAATATATATCATTATTAATTACCATGACCATCATATTAATCACAGCATTTCCACTGACAGCATGTAACAAAGATACAACTGACAATTCTGCTAAAAAAATCACTCTCTGCGAAGTTACTCACTCTATATTTTATGCACCACAATATGTTGCCATTGAAAATGGATATTTTGCAGACGAGGGGCTTGAGCTTACGGTAACTAACGGATTCGGTGCTGACAAGGTAATGACAGCCCTGATATCCGGTGATGCAGATATTGGATTCATGGGTTCTGAATCATCTATCTATGTATATGCCGAAGGCTCTGAAGACTATGCTGTCAACTTCGCCGGACTTACACAGCGTGCCGGCAATTTCCTTGTCGGAAGGGAAACCAATGATAATTTTGACTGGGCTGAACTCAAAGGAAAAACTGTTATCGGAGGAAGAGCCGGCGGCATGCCCCAGATGTTATTTGAATATATTCTGAAAAAGAATAACATTGATCCTGAAACAGACCTTGAAATCCTTCAAAATGTTGATTTTGGTTCAACATCTGCAGCATTCACATCGGGAATAGGTGATTACACAGTTGAATTTGAGCCTTCTGCGACTTTACTCGAACAGCAGAGTGAAGGCCATGTTATCGCCTCACTCGGTGTAGAAAGTGGCTATGTTCCTTACACAGCATACTGTGCAAAGAAAAGCTATATTCAGAAGAATCCTGATGTAATCCAGAAATTCACTAATGCTACACAGAAGGGTCTTGATTATGTCAATACACATTCATCAGCAGAAATTGCGGCCATCATTGCACCTCAGTTTAAAGAAACCGATATTGCAACAATAACCGCAATTGTTGAAAGATATAAATCACAGGATACATGGAAAACCTCCACTGTATTCACCGAAGACAGCTTTAATCTGTTACAGGACATTCTTACGCAGGCTGGCGAGCTTAAATCTCGAGTTCCTTACAGCAGTCTTGTAACAACTGAATACTCTGAAAAAGCTCTAAATAAGCAGTAATACATTTCTAATATATCATCCTTTTAGCAGGTGTCTGAAATGACGGTTATGGTTCTCAAGGAAATCTATCAGCCATGCCGTCATCCTGCATACATATCTGTACAAAGGTATCGACAGAATCATCATTATTATCGTAAGATTTCTTGTAAGACCTTTAAGAACAACCATTGCAAACAACGGTCTTAAGAATATCATTGAAAATACTATTCCGCCTGCCATTGCAATACACACTATAACTCTTATCATATCAAACGGCATACATACTCTGACAAGTGCCGCCATGCCTACCGTCAGAAGCACAAGCGTTGCTGCGGTTGCTGTCTGTTCATGAGCAAGTCCGGTAAAGTTTCCGTATATCGTTACAATAGTAACTACAATAAAATCTGTAATTCCCGTTGGCAGGGCTTTAAGTACAACATTAAGAAGAAAATCTCCTTTAATCAGACTTTTATTAGGCTGTAACGCCAGAAAGAAAGCAGGTATTCCTATTGTAAATATACCCAGAAATGATAACTGTGTCGGATATAATGGATACAGATTAACTGATATAAGCGTAAATATCGTAAGCAGCATTGAAAATATATTCTTTGCAAGAAACAGCGATGCTGAACGCTTAATATTATTAACTACTCTTCTTCCTTCTCCAACAACATCTGGCATCTTTGAAAAATCAGAGTCCAAAAGAACTATCTGCGCGGCATTGCTTGCAGCATCACTTCCTGATGCCATTGCAACACTACAGTCAGCACATTTTAATGCAAGTACATCATTGACTCCGTCACCTGTCATGGCAACAACATTTCCTGCCGCCTTAAACGCCTCAATAATTTTTTTCTTCTGTTCCGGTATAACTCTTCCGAAAACAGTATATTTCTCTACTGCCTGTGTTATATCATCATCCGTCTTCAAAGTTGTCGCATCTACATAATGGGTTGCATTCTCAATTCCTGCTTTTATTGCAACCCTTGAGGCAGTTACAGGATTATCACCTGATATAACCTTGATAGCAACTCCCTGCTGTTTAAAGTATTCAAATGTATCTTTTGCTGTTTCTCTTATCTCATTCTCAAGTATTATGAAAGCCATCGGGGTTATTGCTCTTGTGACAGCCTCCCCTGTTATTTCTTCATTAGCCTTCCCAAAAACAACTATTCGCTCCCCATTACCGGAATACTTATCAATAATTTTCTTATAATCAGGATATGACTCAAGAAGCAGATACTCAGGTGCTCCTAACAGATACACATCCCTCCCATATCTCGCCCCGCTGTACTTGTTCTGGGATGAAAACGGAAATACTTGATCACATTCTTTTTCTTCGTTTACCCCATAATATTTATGTATTGCTTCCATAGTTGCATTATCAGAACCGATTGCTCCAACAACATTTTTAATAATCCTGTCCACACCATGACTATCAACTGTTTCTCCACTATCAGCATTATAATCAAGTATCTCAACATGAGTTACTGACATGTCCGGTTTTGTTATTGTTCCCGTCTTATCAACACACAGAACATTTACTCTCGCAAGCGTTTCAACACAGTTCATTTCATGTACAAGTACACTTTTCTTTCCAAGTCTCATAACGCTTACCACAAGTGCAACGCTGGCAAGAAGATAAAGTCCCTCTGGAATCATGCCTACCAGCGAGGCAACCATTGAATCAATGCTTCCCTTAATTGTACTGCCAACAGCGAATCTGCTCTGTAAAAATAAACCTATTCCTATCGGTATAATAAGCACTCCAATCGTTTTTACAAGTTTATCAAGAGATTCCATCATATCTGTCTTCTGCTTTTTACGTCCTGCTTTAGCTTCAATTGCAAGCTTTGCAGCATATGCATCCAGACCAACATTTGTAAGAACTGCCTTACATTCTCCCGAAACAATAAAACTGCCGGAGAGTAATATATCCCCGGCATTCTTAACAACTTCATCAGACTCACCGGTAACTAAAGATTCGTTCACACGCACGAATCCATCCACAAGGATTGCATCTGCACTCAGCTGGTTGCCAGCTGAGAACACGCACAAATCCCCCTTTACCAAAGTCTCTGAATCTATAGTATGCAATTGTCCATCTCTTATAACCGATGTCTTAGGTGCATTAACAACCGTAAGCTTATCAAGGACTTTCTTTGCTCTTATCTCCTGAATTATTCCAATAAGCATATTGGATACTATTACAGGCAGAAATGTCATATTGTTATATGATCTTACCAATGCCAGAAGCACAGCAAACACAGCAAATATAAGGTTAAAATATGTGAAAACATTACCCGCAACAATCTGACCAATAGTCTTAGACTGCTTTCCAACAGAGACATTGACCTTGCCCTCTAATGTTAATTTTTCTACCTCTTTTGCTGAAAGTCCCTTTTTAACATCAGTCATTTGAATATGTTATCTCCTTCATAACAAACTGTTTAATAAAGAATACTGCACCTGCTACAACAACAAGTTTTATTGTAAACAGAACAATTATATTTACAAGTGAAAATGGATTATACATCTGGAACAGTATAATTGAAACAAACTGTACTATCATTCCATAATATGCAAACATATAATTAACCTGCTTCTTCGCTACACCATACATCATTATAAACAGCATAACATTAAGTACTATATCAAGCACTGCTGATAATCCCATAAGCAGCCATAATATTTCTGGCGAATTAAAAAGCTGTGAAAGATTTGATGTATACTCTGTCATAATATTTTCTGATGATATACCACTTGCCAGCATGTCTTCAATAACCTTTTCAAGTCCGCTTGATGATATTGCCTGAGCATATACATAAAATGACAGCAGCGACAATCCATACATTACCACAGCATCACCAAGAGCAATTCCTGTTCCTGCCAGAATAACATCACCTTCACGGTCATATTTCCCAAGCATAAGCTTTGTTGCAAACCATCTTGCAATTCCAAGTCCTACTGCAAACACTATATTAAATATTACAATATAAGAACTTGAATTGTATGTGAAAGCCTGGTCAACACTTGGTATTAATCTGATCACACTCATAAACATCTGTGAAAACATAAATCCAAATACCACATATGCAAGTAATCCAAGAAGCATAGGAATTACTCTTCCTTTCCATCTCTTGGCTGTAATAATTATGAGTACAATGAGAACCGATAAAACAAGTATAACACCTGCCATCATCATGCTTACCGTTCCCTGATTCACCGTCTGGCTAAAATCAATATTTTCCATAAAACCTCCAAATGTACGATTATTAATATATCTGTAATCAGTTATATCCTTCTAACTACGAAAAAAGGCGGTCCACTCCTGTTGTGACCGCCCCCATAATCCTATTGTGTTACAATATATCTTTCTATATATAATATAAAAAAGGCACACTGAAAACAACCGATTATAATTTTGTTACGTTAGTAGCCTGAGGACCCTTAGCGCCTTCTATTACATCAAACTCAACCTGAGCGCCTTCCTCTAAAGACTTGAAGCCTTCCATGTTAAGTCCAGAATAATGTACGAATACATCCTTTCCTGACTCATCACTGATAAAGCCGTAACCCTTCTGGTTGTTGAACCACTTAACTGTACCCTTCATTTCAAGTACCTCCAAAAAAAATCTTGGTGTTTGAGACACCTTACTAATATTACCATTTCAGGCATCTGCTGTCAATGAAAGATAGCACATTTACTGCTGTTGCAACTATTTCTTTTCCTGTTGTTTAACAGTAAAAGTCGTTCTGCTAAGTTCTACTTTATCGTCACCTTTCTGCGCGACAACAACCACATCATCCATCTTAACTTTCGTCCCTTTAACCCTCAAAAGACGGTCGCTTATCTTCTCCGTAGCATATTCTTTTCCGTTAATCATGACGCAGCTGTAGTCATTAAAATTATTTCCTTCCACAAAAACATCATTGTTATAATTATAGACATCTGTTATTTCAATATCATCAATTCCCATTTTAAGGTCTGTTGCTTCATATGGTGTCTCTCCGCCATAAATTTCCTTCTTACCATACAGAATATCATATTCAAGAATCTTGAGATTCTTTAAATACTCATCCTCCGGAAGATCCTGCTTAGACTGATGATATTTCATAATATATCCTTCTGATATTCCCAGACGATTCATAACATATGCAGATAACTGATAAGCCTGAAGCTCCTTATCCTGCTTATCCATCTGGAAATTGCTCCAGATAACATACTGTGTCTGGAATTTATCACCGTTAGAAAGCATGTCATCAGTAAAATCAAATGTTGGAAGATGGTCTCCGTACAATACAAGAACCGTCTCCTCATCTCTTTCTGACAGCTTTTCTATAAGTTCTCCTATGAAATTATCCATCTCATGAATCTGGTTAACATAATATTCAAATGCACTCTGCTGTTCTGCAACAGGGAAATTAGTCACATTAATCTCTGGTGTATATCCTTCTACTGGTGTTGATGGATAGTCCCCATGTCCCTGGACAGATATTGTAAATACATAATCTGTTCCGGATGTTGAATTAAGTGCTTTATCAATTTCATCTGTCAGCACATAATCCTTTGCCCATCCCATAGGCGTCTTTTCAAATCCATCCATGTATTCTATAGATGTAAATGTATCATATCCTAAATGTGAAAACACAAGATTTCTATCATAGAATGTTCCATCATTATTATGAATAGCATGTGTTGAATATCCCAGCTTCTTAAGGTCATACGCCATTGACTCACATACCTTTGATTTCATAATTGTCCTGTAAGGATATTCCCCCGGACCGAAATCATCAATATTAATACCAGTCTGTACTTCAAACTCAGTATTACATGTTCCAGCTCCAAAACATGGGACTGACAGATATCCTGATGAATATTCAGATATCAGCTTCTGATAATTAGGCAGTGGATTTTCTGATAAACTTATTCCTTTTACATGTGTCGGATCAAAGAATGACTCAAGCTGCACAAAGATTATATTAGGTGTCTTATCATTAGCCTCCGGTTCAAGATCATCCAGATCTTTCTTTAAAGACTCCATATACTCTTCTGAATATTCTCCAGATTTTTTAATTCCTCTATCCAATACACTGCTTACAAAGCAATGACTGAAGCCATACTTCTTATATGCCTGTGCAAGATTTCCGTAATGGCTTTCTACTGTACCTGTAAAAAGAAGAGTCATACCCATTCCATATACAGCAAGAAATACCAGCACAAGCTGGACCCCGGCATATGCATAAAACTTAGTCTTTTTTATAGTTACTTCTATTTTAGGAGCTTTCCTCCACAAAAATACAAGTCCTGTTATTACAGCAATAACCAACAATGCTATCAGAATTATCTGTACTATGCTTACATACAATCCCGCAACTTTAATTGCATCTTTAATGAGATAAAAATCCATTGCTGTAAACGGCGTTTTTCTTGAGGATAATATTATAAAATTAGTCAATGACAGCCCTATCCATACAATCGAAATTACACAATATGCAAATATCCTTCGTGTAAAAAACAATGCGATTGTCATAGTTGTCATTATAATTAATGTATTATATATAAATATTACCGGATGCATAAACGGGAATGCAAGCCCCATTATTCCTCTTCTGTTAAAACATTCAACCACCAACTCCAGTATAACCGAGTATACTGCTGTATGAACCAGATCATAGGTCCATATCTTTTGTAAAAAGGTTTTAACTTTACCCATAATGATTGTACGCCCCTTTTGTGCTAATTGTTTTTAATAGCCTCCAATACATCTCTTGTTTTGTTTTTTAATTTGGCACTTGCTGTTCTTGATAACAATATAGAAGAACCATACTGTTTTGCCTCAGCCATATTGCCACATTCAACCGCCAGACTTGTGAGCAGATAATATATAGTCATTTCATCCATTCCCGCTATAGGCGGATACTCTGTCTCCAGCGCCTGCTTAAAACCCTTATAAGCATCTTCCAAATATTCATGCTCATACTTATAGTATTTGTCAATATCGGCCTGAGAACCCCCATTAGCCTTCGCCTCTTCAATTTCTCCCCTGTAAAGCCAGGCAAGCTTAAGACAAAGATATGCACTTTCACTTATCTTACCGCCCGTTACCATTTCTGTAAGCATTGCCATCTTGCAGCGCCTTACAGCTCTTTCATACGAATAGGTTTCAGTTTCATTCTCCTTTGCCTTAAATCTCGGCTCGACATTTTCACGGATTGCCTTTCTCTGCTTAGGTGTAAGATGACCATAATTACGCTGCGCAGCAGCATACCCACAATGAGGACAGAGTATTATGTCATATTTGCATGTATCTATGCCATCATATAAAGGCTTAAGCACCGCGTCTGTCCCGACAAATCTTGCTTTTCCGGTTCTTACCTGCTTTGTTTTAAATTCTTTCCCACAAACATCACATTTGATTGTTTTATCGAAAATATAATCTGCTTCCTTCTTTTGTCCAATACCTTCCATCAGGATAAACCTCACTATTTCTGTAATTTGAATGAACTCTTAAGTGAAACTATCCTGTTAAATATAGGCTTACCCGGTTTTGAATCTTTATTATCAACGCAGAAATAGCCATTTCTTACAAACTGGAACTTATCTTCACTTACAGCTCTCATAAGCTCTGGTTCAAGATAACACTCTGTAAGAACAGTCTTAGAGTTAGGGTTAATATTCATAGAACCATCTTCTTCGTTATAAACACCCTTTTCTTCATCTACGATATTCTCGTATAATCTGACTTCCGCCTTGCACCCTTCTGTAGCAGAAACCCAGTGTATAGTTCCCTTAACCTTGCGGCCTGTAAAGTTACCGCCCTTAGTTTCAGGATCATAAGTACAATGTACTTCAATAACCTTTCCGTTCTCGTCCTTGACAAAATCTGTGCATGTAACAAAATATGCATTCATAAGACGCACTTCGTTGCCAGGGAAAAGTCTGAAATATTTCTTAGGAGGCTCTTCCATAAAGTCCTCTCTCTCAATATAAAGTTCCTTAGTAAATGGAACTTTTCTTGTTCCCATTTCTGGGTTCTCCTGATTATTAGCCACTTCCATGTATTCAACCTGACCCTCAGGATAATTATCAATAACAAGCTTAACAGGATCAAGAACAGCCATCATTCTCTTAACCTTAAGCTTCAAGTCTTCTCTTATACAATATTCAAGCATTGGATATTCAACTGAGCCCTGTGCCTTAGTAACACCAACAAGTTCAACAAACATCTTAATAGCTTCAGGAGTAAATCCTCTTCTTCTTAGCGCAGCAATAGATACAAGTCTTGGATCATCCCATCCGTCAACAACTCCATCTTCTACAAGCTTCTTGATATATCTCTTACCTGTTACAACATTAGTAAGGTATAACTTGGCAAATTCAATCTGTTTAGGATTCTCCTCTGGAGATGTCTTATATCCTGTCTCAATTACAACCCAGTCATAGAGAGGTCTGTGATCCTCGAACTCAAGTGTACAGATAGAATGTGTTATTCCCTCCACTGCATCCTCAATAGGATGTGCAAAATCATACATAGGATATATGCACCACTGATCTCCTGTTCTGTGATGTGTCATATGTGCAACTCTGTAAATAACAGGATCTCTCATGTTAATATTAGGAGATGCCATATCAATCTTTGCTCTTAAAACCTTAGTTCCGTCTGCATATTTTCCTTCCTTCATCTCTTCAAAAAGCTGAAGGTTCTCTTCTACAGAACGGTTTCTGTATGGACTTTCCTTTCCAGGTTCAGTAAGAGTTCCTCTGTACTGTCTTATCTCCTCAGCAGACAAATCATCTACATAAGCCTTTCCCTTCTTGATAAGCTTTATGGCTGCTTCATACATCTGTGGAAAATAATCAGATGCAAAAAGCACATCTCCATTCCACTTGGCACCGAGCCACTCAACATCTGCCTTAATTGAATCTACGAATTCAACCTTTTCCTTGGTAGGATTAGTATCATCAAATCTCATATTGAACTGTCCACCATATTCCTTTGCCAGTCCATAGTTTAATAATATAGACTTAGCATGTCCAATATGAAGATATCCGTTAGGTTCTGGTGGAAATCTTGTAATGACCTTCTTACAATGGCCACTCTCAATATCCTTATCTATAATCTGCTCAATAAAGTTCTTAGAAAGAGCTTCGTTTTCCATGATTTATCCTCCTGTTTTCGTATTTAAAAGGTAAAGATTATTGTACCCCAAATTCTTATATAGTTCAACCTGTTGTTTAATTATACTGATCCTTATTCATTATAATGTCATACAGCATTTCTACAGTTTCTCTTATCTGTTTGCCCTGCTCATTAAGCGTTATATCCGCATATTTCTTATATAAGGCAACCCTGTCTGCGTATATTTCTTCCACTGTTGTCTTTCCATTAGACACAACGCCTCGCTCTTTAAGGCTTCCAAGTCTTTCCTCGAGCGATTCCGGTGGAAGTTCAAGATAAACCACAGTACCAATATCCTTAAAATGTTCCATTGCCTCTTTTCCATATACAGCACTCCCACCAGTTGCAATAACCGTGTGGTGCGGACTGATTGAACAATTCACTTCATTTTCAATCTGTATAAATCCTGCATCTCCATGCTTTTCAATTATTCTTTCAAGAGTCATTCCCTCTCTTTGCTGAATAACAAGATCCGAATCAATGAATCCAAATCCTATCTTCTTGGCAAGTACTACTCCAAGCGAACTTTTTCCGCTTCCCGGCATTCCTATAAGTATAATATTATTCATGTGTACCTCCATATGCCTGAGATTTATCTTGTACAGCAGTCGTACATTTCCTTAAGCTCATCAACTGTAAATGTATAATGTGAATTACAGAAGTGACAGTTAACCTCAATTGGCTCACCATCATCAATCATCTTCTGGATTTCTTCTTTTCCTACACTGATAACAGCCTTGCTTACTCTGTCCTTAGAACAGTTACAGTAAAACTTTGTTGGTATAGTATCAAGAATCTCAAGCTCCATATCCCCAAGAATATGTTCCAGAATCTGTTCAGGAGTCATTCCTTCCTCCAGCATGGCTGTAACAGACTTAATCTCCTTAATTCTTGCCTCAAGCTTATCTATAAATTCATCCGTTGCTCCCGGCATAAGCTGGATAATAAATCCTCCAGCCTGCTCAACAGTATTATCCTTATTCATAAGAACGCCAAGTCCTACAGAAGATGGAACCTGCTCACTGTTAGCAAAATAATAAGTAAGGTCATCTGCAATCTCACTTGTAATAAGAATAGTATCACCGACATATGGCTCTTTAAGTCCAATATCCTTAATTACGCTTAATACACCAATTCCTACCGCATCTGCAATATCAAGCTTTCCATCCTTAAGCGGAAGCATAACCTGTGGATTGCCAACAAATCCCTTAACCTCCCCCTTAGGATTAGCTGTAACAGTCATACTCCCGATCGGACCATTGCCCTTAATCTGTACAGTAAGAATATCCGCATCATTTTTCATCATTGTGCCCATCATCGCACCACCTGTAAGAAGTCTTCCAAGTGCAACAGTTGCAATAGGACTCATGTTATGTCTTTCTTTTGCTTCTTCAACAAGCCCTTTAGTTGTAGCAGCAAATGCTCTTACCTGTCCACCTGCCGCTGTGGCTCTAACAATATAATCACCCATAATTATCTCCTTATTATTTCTCAATCACAAAATATAATCTTTCCGACTTATCGTCAGGCATATCCTTAGTAAATGCATTATACACATTTTTCACGGTAAGTCCAGCCTTATTAGCTGCACCTGTAACCTCATCTATAGTAAAGCCATGCTGATAGTGCTGTTCTTCAAATCTGTCAAATGTACCATCCTCATTCTTAACAAACACAGCAAGCTCATATTCATTATTGCGTTCTTCCTCATCATAATAGTTGTCCCATATAAATGCAGAATCTTCCCTGTTCTCAGCATATGTATTCTCAGCAAGTATATCCCTGAAGAAATGTATTGTCTTTAAATCAAATATAAATACACCGCCTTTTTTAAGGTTCTCACTAACACATGCAAATACACTTTCAAGGTCAGGAACAGATGTAATATAATTCATGGAATCCCCTATACTTATCATACCGTCTACTTCATAAGGCACTTCAAAATCCCTCATATCCTGACATGTATATATAACCTGCGAACCCTCTTCAAATGTTTTCTCGGAAGCAATAGACAGCATATCTTCAGACATATCAAGTCCAACACAGTCATAGCCTTCCTTAGCAAGCATTCTTGTAACAGTTCCTGTTCCACAGCCCAATTCAAGCACTGATGAATCACCTGACACGCCATTTTCCTTAAGGAGAGCAATCATATACTGTCCCCATTCCTCATATGGAATATTATCCATATACTCATCATAAACATATGCAAAGCCTGTATATGCATCCATTATTATTACCTCTTATCATTCCTATACTTAACATTAAAATGACCTGCCATTATCTGGCAGGTCTTAGTGTTTAAAAGCTATGCATTCTTTCCACAGCACTGCTTATATTTCTTTCCGCTTCCGCATGGGCATGGATCATTTCTTCCGATTTTCTTGCCCTTAACAACAGTTCCAGAAAGTTTCTGCTTCTTGTAAAGGTCTTTTCTTGTCTGCTCATCAAGAAGGTTATCCCACTGTGGCAATTCATAAAGCCAGTCAGCCTTGCAGCCTACCATGTTATAATAAAGTTTTTCCTTGTCATAATCAAGACTAACTTCTGTATTCTCATCCATAGTTTCAATTGGATTAGGAGTCTTTAAGCTGTCATTGATACCATCAAGGAATCCTGTCATAAGAAGCACCTCAACGCCAAACTTCTCTGCTAATTCCTTAACAGTTCCTTTAACTACTGTATCAGGATTGGCAAGAATCTGTTCGTAAATTGCCTTCTCCTGATTAAAATATGAACCCCAGAATTCTGAAGCGTTCTTCTGATCCATCTCTGTCTCGTATGCGAGTTTTCTCCATGTTTCTAATAATGCCATGTCTGATTGTTACCTTTCAAAATATTTATTAATTATGTGTACTGGTTATATGTATAGCCAGATGAGTATGAATACAGTCCATTAGATGTATAAGAATTCTTAGTAGATAATTCTGATAACTGTGATACTGCATTACCATATATAGTTGAAGCCTTAGCAGATATTGTCTGTCCAAATGAGCCGGAATCCTTGAATACCGACTTAACCACAGCCATATCTGAAGTCTTTAACTTATCCTCGTCTACCGTCAGCTTATTATCTGAGCTGACAGATATACCAATCTTCTTAAGAAGATCAGCATTAGCCCTTGTATAATTCACCATATTAGATGCACTGTTAAGCACATATCTGCTTGAAGAATCTACTGTAGATGATACTAGAGAATTATAATCCTTAACAAATGAAGATACTGCCTTTGCAATCTTATCTGTATCATATTCTTTAGTTGTATTGCCATCTTTATCTGTCTTATCAACTTTAGACCACAGAGAGTACTTCTTAAGTTCTGATGCCGAATCCACAAGTGATGCTGCGTTGTCTCTGTTCACCGTCGCATTATTCTTCTGTATATCAATGTTCTGTACCTTACCGGTATTCTTATTGGCAGCCGCACCATCTGTTGATTCAGAAGCCTGATTGCTGTAATACTTCCTCATCAGTTTGCTATAAGAGCCATTCTTTATTGAATTATAAGTTGTAAAATCAATGCCATATGACAATGATGTTCCGCTAGACGAATTATTAAGTCCTGCGAACAATGCTGATATTGTACTGGCATTATAAGCATTAATTGACATATGCATACCTCCTTGTCTATTGATTCTGTTCCCTAATAGTTACATCGGCCTCCATGCCTCATTTAATTATAACATTTTTTATCTGTTACGCAACATTTTTATAAATAACTTGAGTGGCATGCCAATGTAATGTATATTATTATGTATCTGACATTGGAGGTCTTATTCATGAAACGATTAAAACGATTTGCTGCATTAACTGCAGTCATACTCTGGGGCATAATGATAATCGCCACTTTAATACTTGCATTCATAGACAATGAGGCATGTCATAAAGTATTTACAGGTCTGCTCTTCACAGACATTGTATTTCCTGTTGTAATATATGCAATGACACTTGTATACAAGATTCTTTCAGGAAGGAATAAGCAGTAATTTTACTGCCTTCCTTCCATAATCTTAATTGTAGCGCTTGTTCCAAGCCTGTCAGCTCCGGCATCTATCATGGCAGCTGCTGTGTTGTAATCTCTTATTCCGCCTGCCGCTTTAACCTTACACTTTCCTTCCACATGGGCTTTCATAAGTGCAACATCACTTATTGTTGCACCTCCTGTAGAGAATCCTGTTGAAGTCTTGACATAATCAGCTCCTGCCTTAACAGACAGTTCGCACGCCTTAATCTTCTCCTCATCAGTCAGAAGACAGTTCTCGAATATAACCTTTAAAACTTTTCCTGCACATGCATCCCTTACTGCCTTAATATCCTCATACGCAGCATCATATTCACCTGCTTTAAGAAGTCCTACAGGAATAACCATGTCAATCTCATCCGCACCATCTTTTACTGCTTTCTTAGTCTCATAAGCCTTAACGTCTGTATTCATAGCTCCCAGCGGAAATCCAACAACAACACATGTCTTAACATTACTTCCAGAAAGACATTCCTTTGCAAATGCTGTATACATTCCATTAACACATACTGATGCAAAATCATACTTTTTTGCTTCTTCACATAATGTACGGATATCATCCTTAGTCGCTTCCGGCTTTAAGTTAGTGTGGTCAAAATATTTATTAAACTTCATATGTTCCTCCTTGTTTTGCGAAGCAAAATCCATGTGCTTATTGTAAGCACATTCCCCTCAGGTGAGGAGAGGGATTTACCTCCAATCACCTATAAAAAGACCGTATCTGCAAAACTGTTGTACTGCAGATACGGTAATGTTAAATGTTATTATTTAGAAAATTTACTCTTTCTGTGGATAATCTCATGTCTTCCAGGACCATTAGATACCATTGTGATAGGGGCTTCAATTTCCTGCTCAATAGCCTCAATATAGTTACGGCACTCGACAGGAAGCTCTTCATAGTTAGTAATTCCTCTGATATCTGACTTCCAGCCTGGCATAGTCTTTAATACCGGCTTAGCCTTCTCAAGCTGTGGAGTAGTTGGGAAATCCTTAGTAATCTTTCCATCTATCTCATATCCAACGCACATTGGAATCTCATCAAGATATCCAAGTACATCAAGAACTGTAAGAGCAACCTCTGTTGTTCCCTGCATTCTTACACCATAACGTGTAGCAACTGCATCGAACCATCCCATTCTTCTAGGACGTCCTGTAGTAGCTCCGAATTCACCACCATCTCCACCTCTGCGTCTGAGTTCATCTGCCTCATCACCAAAGATTTCGCTTACAAATGCTCCGGCACCAACTGCTGAAGAATATGCCTTAACAACTGTAACAACATCTGTAATTGATGCAGCCGGAATACCAGCACCAATAGCACCATAAGGAGCTAATGTTGATGATGAAGTTACCATTGGATATATACCATGGTCAGTATCCTTAAGAGAACCTAACTGACCCTCAAGTAAAATCTTCTTTCCGTCTTTAAGTGCCTGATGTAAAAATGCTGATGTATCACATACATATGGTTCAACCATCTCTTTATATTCCATAAGAGTATTAAATATCTCTTCTTCATTAAGAAGTGGCTGATGATAGAGATGCTCAAGCATAACATTCTTTAATGTACATACATTGGCAATCTTTTCCTTAAGTTCCTGCTCGTCTCCGAATAATTCATTAACCTGAAAACCAATCTTTGCATACTTATCTGAATAGAATGGAGCAATACCTGACTTGGTAGAACCAAATGATTTACCAGCAAGTCTTGCTTCTTCATATGTATCAAATGCAACATGATATGGCATAAGAATCTGTGCCCTGTCTGATACAAGAATCTTAGGCATTGGTACATTACGGTCTGTAAGGCTCTTTAATTCCTTAACAAGATATGGAATATTAAGAGCTACGCCGTTGCCAATGACACTTGTTGTATGGTTATAGAAAACTCCCGAAGGTAAAAGATGAAGCGCGAACTTTCCATAATCATTAATAATAGTATGTCCCGCATTAGCTCCTCCCTGGAATCTTACGATGATGTCTGATTCTTCGGCAAGCATATCAGTAATCTTACCCTTTCCTTCATCACCCCAGTTAGCACCTACAATAGCTTTTACCATAGCGTCCTCCAATCTGTTTTAAAAAACACAAACATTAAATTAAGCTATTGACGGGAATTGAACCCGTGACCTCTTCATTACCAATGAAGTGCTCTACCCCTGAGCTACAATAGCATGTGTCTTAACACACCTATTCATAATATTATAGGTTGGTTATTTTGTCAACTTTATTCCTTATCCTTTGTATAGCATTATCTATAGATTTTGGCGGCTTATCAAGCGTCTGCGCAATAGCAATATAATCTTTGCCAGACATATATAATTCCAATACATTTTTCTCAAAACCACTTAGCACACTGTATAATTTATCTTCTAAACTTTCAGCATTTTCCTGATCAATAAAAAGCCTTTCCGGATTCTGTTCCTTATCAGACTTTAGTACATCCACCAGCTTTACCTGAGAATCATCCTCAGGATTAACCGGTTCATCAAAGGAAACATATGTATTAAGTGGCGTATTCTTCTTTCTGTTAGAAGCTGTAACCGCATTAAGAATCTGCCTGTTTATGCACATTCCAGCAAATGTCATGAAAGAAGCATCCTTTTGCTTATCATAGTCACGGACAGCCTTATAAAGGCCTATCATTCCCTCCTGGATTAAATCATCACTGTCTCCGCCGGCAAGAAACATGGCCTTGGCTTTCTTCCGCACTATATACTTATATCTTTCAAATATGCACTCGATTGCCTGCTCATTGCCTGCACGGTACATATCAATAAGTTCTTCATCAGGATAATCTTCCAAATGCTTCATAAAAACGGCTATGCCTTTCTAAATCTATTTTCACGTTTTTCTTAGTTAAGTCTCTGACGGACTATTTCGTATGCAAGAACACCTGCTGCAACTGAGGCATTCAAGGAATCAATGTCACCCTTCATAGGAATTGATGCTATGAAATCACATTTGTCCTTAACAAGACGGCTTACGCCATTGCCTTCATTACCTATAACAAGACCGATAGGACCTTTAAGGTTAAGATTATACATTGTCTCTCCACCCATATCAGCACATACGAACCAGAGTCCCTGCTTCTTAAGTTCCTCAATTGTCTGTGAAATATTAGTAACCTTGGCTACAGGTGTGTAATTAATTGCACCTGCTGATGTCTTGGCTACAGTTGCTGTAAGTCCGACAGCTCTTCTCTTAGGGATGATAACACCATGTGCTCCTGCAAGGTTGGCAGTTCTTATAATAGCGCCAAGATTATGAGGATCTTCTATCTCATCAAGAATGAATATAAATGGATCTTCACCCTTTTCCTTAGCTGCTGCAAGTATATCATCAACCTCTGCATATTCATAAGCTGCTCCAATAGCAACAACGCCCTGATGATGTCCTGTTCCTGCAAGCCTGTCAAGTCTCTCTTTATCAACATAATTGATAATTGCATCTGTTTTCTTTGCTTCTCTGACAATACTCTTTATTGGTCCGTCCTGACAGCCATCAAGAATAAAAAGCTTATCAATTGTTTTGCCAGAGCGGAATGCCTCTAAAACAGCATTTCTTCCCTGAAATGTTAATTCATTGTATCTCATATATTTCTCCTTAATATTAACAAAGCAGAATCCAGTTATCCATTACAGATATGGATTCTGCTTTGCCGGCTCTACTTTAACTCAAGGCTTTCCAGTCCTGCTTTAACCAGTTCCATCATCCGCTCATACTGCCCGCTAAGATACAGATATCCCATAAGAGCCTCAAAACCCGTTGCTCTTCTGTAATCCCCAATGCTTGCATTCTTGGCAGATGTGTATGACTTTGCATTACGTCCTCTCTTATACACAGCTTCCTCATGTTCACTGAGCATTGGCTCTATTACACCTATCATGGCAGATTGAGATTCAGCCTTAACAATACTGCTCGTTTTCTTGTTAAGCTTATTAACCTGCATATTCCCCTGTTCTATAACCCATGTCTTAATGACAAGGTCATATATGCTGTCCCCGATATATGCAAGAACAAGAGGTGATAACTGCGAAGGCTCTGTATGCTTCATATCCAGGCCTTCATATATGCATTTTACAAGGTCGTTATCTAGGCTCTGCTCCATCTTACGCCCTCTCTTGTATCCTTAAGAACAATTCCCTTTGCTAATAACTCATCTCGAATTTCATCAGCTCTTGCAAAATTCTTATCTTTTCTTGCCTGCTGTCTCTCGGCAATAAGTGCCTCGATATCCTCATCAAGCATTTCTTCCTTCTTGTCTGTCTTAAGTCCAAGAATATCTGTGAGAGTTGTAATCTTCTTCATAAGAGTATAGATGTATTTCTTGGAATTATCTGAGCTTGAATTAGAGTTAGCAAGCTTTACAAGTTCAAATATAGCTGATATTGCATCTGCTGTATTGAAGTCATCGTCCATTGAATCTTCGAATTTCTTATAAATGTCATCTATAGAAGCTATTATCTTCTTCTCATCCTCTGTCATTGTAACATCTTTGGCATTCTCTGACAGATGTCTTAAATTATCAACTGCAGTTAAGATTCTGTCTAATCCGTTCTTTGCTGATTCCATAAGGTCATGGCTGAAATTAACAGGATTACGGTAATGTGCGCTTAACATGAAGAATCTTAACACCTCAAGGTCGTATTCCCTGCTTATATCTCTTACTGTAAAGAAATTGCCTAAAGACTTAGACATCTTCTTATTATCAATATTAAGAAATGCATTGTGCATCCAGTACTTAGAGAATGGTACTCCATTAGCTGCCTCTGACTGTGCAATCTCATTCTCATGGTGAGGGAATATTAAATCCTCTCCACCTGCATGGATATCGATTTCGTCAGCAAGGTACTTCTTAGACATAACAGAGCATTCAATATGCCAGCCCGGTCTTCCATCGCTCCAAGGAGATGGCCATGATGGCTCTCCTTCTTTCTTAGGCTTCCAGAGAACGAAATCAAGTGGATCTTCCTTCTCATCCTCACCTGTAACCTTAAGGCTGTGTGCCTCATCTCTGTGTCCTGCCTCCAAGTCGTCAATATTCTTCTTAGATAACTTTCCATATTCTGCAAATTTTCTTGTTCTGTAATATACAGTTCCATTGACTTCATAAGCATAACCCTTGTCAATAAGAGTCTGTATCATATCAATCATTCCGCCGATTTCCTGAGTTGCAAGAGGATGTGTTGTTGCAGGCTTAATATTCATGCCCTCCATATCCTTCTTACATTCAGCAATGTATCTTGTTGAAATCTCCTCAGCAGATACACCTTCTTCATTAGCTTTCTTAATAATCTTGTCGTCTACATCTGTAAAGTTAGATACATAATTAACATCATATCCCTTATACTCAAGATATCTTCTTACTGTATCAAATACAATCATAGGTCTTGCGTTACCAATATGAATAAGGTTGTATACAGTAGGTCCGCAGACATACATTTTAACCTTACCTTCTTCTAATGGCTTAAACTCTTCTTTTCTTCTGGATAAAGTATTATAAATCCTCATGTCAGATTTCCTTTCATAATCACACTTTAGTTATCATCATACGAGCTGCGGCTTTCATTGACGCTGTTCTCAAGGTGTGCAAGTCTCTTCTTAAGTCTTGCGTTCTCCTGCTTTAAGTTCTCGATATCCTGCATAACAGGATCTGGAAGATGTATCTGGTCTAAATCATCAAACAGTCTTACGCTGTCCTGAATAACAACTCTTCCTGGAACACCAACCACTGTAGAATTTGCTGGCACATCCTTTAATACAACAGAACCCGCACCAATCTTGCAGTTATCACCTATAGTAACTGAGCCAAGAATCTTTGCTCCTGCTCCTACCATAATATTATCTCCAAGAGTAGGATGTCTCTTACCCTGCTCCTTGCCTGTTCCTCCAAGTGTAACGCCCTGATAAAGTGTTACATTGTTACCGATAATAGCTGTCTCTCCGATAACAACTCCATGTCCGTGGTCAATAAAAAGTCCCTCTCCAATCTGTGCTCCCGGATGTATCTCAATTCCGGTCTGTCTTGCAGTTTTCTGTGAAATCTTTCTTGCCTTGTAATATTCACCCTTAAGATATAACTTATGGGCTTTTCTATATTTAAGTATTGCCTTAAAACTAGGATAAAGATATACCTCTTTATCCGACTTGATAGCAGGGTCTCTGTCCTTTATTACTGCTATTTCCTGCTTTACATAATCTCTATATTTCATAATCTGTTAATCCTGACTTTTCTTCTTAATATAATATATGAATCAAAGCTGCAAATGTATTGTCAGTTCTATTTGTTCTGACAGCCCATGCAGCCACCACAGTCAGGTCTACAGTTTGTCATATCAGCAGCACCGTATATATAATTAGAAACAGAATTAAGTGAGCATATTGCCTGAGAAGAAATACCCTCTCCACTTCCGGTAAATCCAAGTCCCTCTTCTGTAGTAGCCTTAACATTAACTCTGTCAACATCAAGCTTTAAAGCATCTGCGATATTCTTTCTCATATCATCAATATATGGGCGCATCTTAGGCTTCTGTGCAATAATAGTAGCATCAATATTTTCTATAATATAATTAGCCTCATCTATCTTCTTTCCAACCTCTTCCAGAAGCTTGATGCTTGATATTCCCTTGTATCTGTCATCTGTATCCGGGAAATGCTTTCCTATATCTCCAAGTGCAGCAGCACCCAGTAATGCATCCATAATGGCATGAAGAAGCACATCTGCATCAGAGTGTCCAAGCAGACCTAATTCATATGGAATCTCAACTCCGCCCATGATAAGCTTACGATCTTTAACCAGTTTATGAACATCATATCCCATTCCAACTCTCATATAGCTCCTCCTTAATCTTGATTGCAACATTAATTGTTTACCTAGTCCATATAAGTAAAGCACATTTTAGCTGGATTATCAAGTGAAATTGACACCAGCTCACTTTACCTTCTTATATCCACCAGCCGCCTCAATATCCACAACTTCAAACACAGTCAGCATATCCCCATGCACCTTAAATCTGATATCAAAGCCTGAAAATGTTACCCCATAAGCCCTTGCCTCGTCTGTATCATAAGCTGGTCTTGGGTCCTGCTCTAATATTTTAACCGCTGCTGTCTGTTTGTTTTCCGGCATTATTGCAAGCAGGTCTGATGGAAATATCACTTTAAGATTTCTGTTATAAGTGGCTGCCGTAAATCCTTCTTTTGCCTCTGGGTGTGAGTCTGTGAATTTTACATACGGCTTGATATCGTATATCGGCGTACCATCAACCATATCCACCCCTGAAACGAATAGTACCGGTCCTTTATCTGCCGTATATTCTATGTGCTCTAATTTCACACATGACAACCCAATATCATTCGGTCTGAACGGTGACCTTGTTGCAAATACTCCCATTCGCACTTTCCCGCCAAGTCTTGGAGGAGTTACCGTTGCCGCTATAGTTTTCTTCTGCGACTTGGAAAACTGCCATAAAACCCATATATGTGAAAAATCCTCCAATCCTCTGAAAGCCTCTGGTTGTCTGTATTCTGGTTCAAATGTTATGACACCTTTCAATTCCTCTATCAATCCACTCTGTCTTGGAATCCCAAATTTTGTTGGAAAATCTGTTGAAATGTGACCTATTATATTCACTCTGTGCCTCCGTATTATGCTTAATTTTTATTGACCTTACATATAAAAAGAACTAGAATTATTTTTATATAGAAAATATGAGGTCTTTAGTCGCAATGAAAATCAATAATCTTATTGTTAAAATATTCTTAGGTTTATACCTTGTAATAATTATAGCCGGAGTTGTAGTGTTTGAAAACATCGGTTTTGCTGGCGGCGGTCTTGAAAAAAGCATTCACACTGCCAGCAATTCTGAAACCCAGCCAGTTACTGTTAAAGATATAAATTCAGAAACTATATCTAAGACAACCCCTGCCGCAACAGTTAAAGAAACTGCTTCTTCTCAGGATGTAACAAAACAGGAAACCACCGTCGTGACTGAAACTCAGACAGTAACCGTAGCATCTGAAACATCCTGTGAATCCTCCGAGCCTGAAACCGTTCAGACTGAAGTCCAAAACACGCAGCCTGCAACAACCGCCCAGCCATCGTATACATTTGCAAATGGACGCATAACCAATACATCTGCTCTTAAAAGTTACCATGTGACAGGTGCTTCCTATGTAAATATGCATAAAGACAAAAACGGCAGCCACTCCTTTGCAGTTGTGCCAGGAGGGACTACCGGTTCTATATTATCTGTTGGTGCTTATTACACACTTATTGATTATAACGGTACAAGTGGGTATGTATACAATTCATACCTTGAAGTGTATTAGAATTAAAACAATACAAAGCTGAGTGCAATAACTGCTATTCCAAGAATTATTCTGTACACACCGAACACCTTGAAATCATGCTTCTTGATGTATCCCATAAGGAACTTGATTACGAATACTGACACAAAGAATGCCACAAGGCAGCCTACAATAAGAACTATCCACTCAGTTCCTGTCATAGCCATTCCCATAGCAGCATATTTAGCAATCTTTAAAAGACTTGCCCCGAACATTACAGGTACTGCAAGGAAAAATGTAAACTCAGCCGCAACGCTTCTTGATACTCCGATTATGAGTGCTCCGATAATTGTTGCTCCCGATCTTGATGTACCCGGAAATACTGCTGCAATAAGCTGGAACAGACCTATTATTATTGCTGCCTTATAAGTTATCTCACCTATACTTCTGATTGCCGGTCTGCAGCCTTTCTTTGCATTCTCCACAATTATAAAAACTATACCGACAACGATAAGTGCAATAGCAACAGGGAATGGATGATAAAATAATTCATCTATCTTATCATCAAAAATCAATCCGACAATCGCTGCAGGAATACATGCAATGATAATCTTAATCCACATTGCAAGTGCGCCATCTTTCCAGGCTGCTTTCTTACTGTCCCCAGTCTTCTTCATATAAAATGGCCACAGCTTATTCCAGAACAATATAACTACCGCCATAATTGCTCCAAGCTGGATAACTACCTGAAACATCTTATAAAAATCTGCGGATACATTAAGTTTGACTACCTGGTCAAGCAGAATCATATGACCTGTGCTGCTTATAGGCAGCCATTCTGTAATTCCTTCGACTATACCGAAAAGAATTGCCTTTAAAATCTCTAGCAACATGACTATCTCCTTAATATTTAATTATTATGCTTCATTTTTACCAGTCGCCTCTGCAAGTTCTCTCTTATATCTTGCAAGCTGCCCCTCAGTATTCATTATCCTTCTGCTCTGTTCAGATATTGTCTGGTTAAGCTGTTCTATTGTTTCTGTCTGGTCATCTTTTTTCCCGGTAACAATTACCATTCCAATGCACACAACTACAAAAAGTCCTACACCAGCCATTGTACATATGCTCTGTCCAATGAATATAAATATTCCAATTCCAATAAGAATAAGCAATCCAATTATTCCAAGAATAATTATCCTTAATCTGTCCGATTTCTTCAAAGCATTTTCCTTCTTTCCTGAAGCATTTGCTTTGTATTATATACTACTTATGCCTTTCTGCCAAGACTAATACCTAAGCTTTCAGCCTGTCTTATAAGTTCATTATCTGCATTAACCATCTTCGTTTTTCCAGCAACCTCCTCAAGCGGTATTTTAGAAAACTTTCCGTCTTTAATGCATACCATATTGCCATATTCTTTTCTTAATATAAGACCAGCAGCCTCAACCCCGATTCTTGTTGCAAATGTTCTGTCTGATGCACTTGGAATTCCTCCACGCTGTACATGTCCCGGGATTGTAACCCTGACTTCCTGACCTGCTCTCTTCTGTAATTCATCACTTAACTGATATGCAACTGATGGAAATGTGTATGTCTTTATCTTTTCTTTTAATTCTTTCTTGGAAAGCTTTGCATCTTCATCTGATATTGCGCCCTCAGCCATTGCAATTATAGTAAACTTCTTGCCCTGTTTTTCACGCTTTTTAATTGTATTTAGTACCTCATTAACATTATATGGGATCTCAGGTATAAGTATGATATCTGCTCCACCAGCAATTCCTGAATGCAATGTCAGCCAGCCTGTTTTATGTCCCATAATCTCAACAATAAACACTCTGCTGTGTGAGGCTGCCGTTGTATGAATCTCATCTATAGTTCTTGTCGCAACATCTATAGCTGACTGAAATCCAAAGCTCATCTCAGTTCCTTCTATATCATTATCAATAGTCTTAGGAAGAGTAACGACATTTAAACCTTTCTGCGATAAAAGAGCCGCCGTCTTATGTGAACCATTTCCACCAAGCATTACCAGGCAGTCGAGTTTTAAATCCTTATAAGTCTTAATCATGCCTGCAACCTTATCTCGTCCTTCCTCATCAGGCTCATTGATATATTTGAAAGGTGTTCTGGAAGTTCCAAGAATTGTTCCTCCCTCTGTTAGAATCCCACTGAAATCCTCTTCTTTCATCAGTTTGTAATTCTTAGTAATCATTCCTTTATAACCATCAAGAAATCCGTATATTTCAACATCATTTGTATTATTATACAAAGTTTTGGCAACACCTCTCATTGCCGCATTAAGAGACTGGCAGTCTCCACCACTTGTAAGCATACCTATCTTCATACCTGTTAGCCTCCATTTTCTTAATTATTCTGCACTGGCTGCCGCTTCATAGCTTTCTTCATATAGTGTTTCCTGTGAATCAATCTTAGGATTATTAATATGTCTGTCACAGTATACCCCATCACTATTCTGCTCTTTGCCTTTCTCGTCATCCTGCATAATAAGATTAAATATATGAATTATGCGTTCCTGACAATGCTTATCAAGCACAGGTGCAGCAACCTCAACACGTCTTGTAGTATTTCTTGTCATAAAATCTGCCGATGCAATATATATCTTCTGGTCATCTCCTCTTCCAAAACGATATATTCTTGAATGCTCAAGGAAGCGTCCAACAACACTTACCACGCGGATATTATCTGTATAGCCTTTAACTCCCGGCTTTATACAGCATATTCCTCTTACTTCAAGATCTATTTTAACACCTGCCTGTGAAGCTTCAATTAATTTCTCAATAATAAGCTTGTCTGTAAGGGAATTAATCTTAACTCCAACATATCCATCTTCACCGTTCTTTACCTTATCAATCTGCTCATCTATCATTGAAAGAATTCTGTTCTGCAGGCAGTTTGGTGCAACAAGAAGCTGGTTAGAACTATCCACCGTTTCTCCCTTCTGCAAAGCAGCAAATACTGCAGCCGCATCCGCACCTATCTCCTCATTAGCTGTAACAAGTGACAGATCTGTATATAATCTTGAAGTCTTTTCATTATAATTGCCTGTTCCTATCTGTGTTATATATGAAAATGTATTATTAACCGAACGTGTTATAAGGCATAACTTTGAGTGTACCTTATAATCACCCAGGCCATATAAAAGCTGGCATCCGGCCTCCTCTAGCCTCTTAGACATTTCAATATTATTAGCCTCATCAAATCTGGCTCTCAGCTCCACAAGAACAATAACTTCTTTACCATTTTCAGCCGCTTCAATAAGAGTCTCAACTATCTTACTCCTGTCAGCAACTCTGTAAAGAGTCATCTTTATTGATACGACAGTCGGGTCACTGGCTGCTTCCTCTAACATAGATATGAATGGTCTCATACTCTCAAATGGGTATGAAAGAACAACATCCTTATTCTCAATCTGCGGAATTATCTTTTCATTCAATAAGTTACATGTCAGGGCATCACAGCCATCCCCGTCTTTTGGCTGTCCACCCCTTCAATGCAACTATATATTAACCAGTTCATGTAAAAGGTAAAACCACATTTATATAAATTTCATGTAAAATACTAACTCCAGTAACCTAATTCTACACCTTTCTTGTATATTCCAATCCCTTTCGTATAGTAGCCATAACAGTTAAAATGCGTCCAGTCATATCTTAACTGTTTTGAAATATTGCCTTTCCTGAAGTTTTCAAGATCACTGGTAGTTGTGCTAAGGCCACAATCTGCAAGGCCATTCTGAATCATATATGTTCTTGTGTTAAAAAAATGTTTTCCATATGCTTCCCTTAATGCAGCTTCCCATGCAGTATCACCAATTCCAACATATGAACCGTCCTCATTACATTCTCCCTGATTATCATCTGCCAGCGAAGTACCCGGATCATCCGTATCTCCCACAATTATATAATATTTGCAATTAGAATTAAGTATTATATCATCATACTGAAGTATTAACTGCTGATAGTCATTCTCCCAGCCTCCGTTGCTTCCCATTTCAAGAATCAATATATCATTATTACTTCTCTCAACTGATGCCCTTGTTTTTGCCTGCGTTCCGGATTTTATGGTAACATTTCCTATTGTTGGCGCCTGTGTTGGTTTTTCTGTTGGTGCCGTTGTTGTACCCTCTGTCGTACCTTGTGTTGTGCCCTCTGTCGTGCCCTGCGTTGTACTCTCCGTTGGACTTTGCACTGAAGTAGTTTCTTGTATTTTTTCTATATTATCCATATTAGGTTCTGTATCCGAAACTTTAATTTCTTTTGACACAGATATTTTTGAATAATTATTTGTAATACTTTCTGTTTCCATATTATATACCACTATATTAGTGGCATCACCATTATCATATGCTGCATATCCTTTAGTAAGATTTATCTGCACCTGATTATTTCCTGCATTCTTAACATCGCACAAATATCCTCCAATATACATCTGACCGGGTGAATCACTGTCATTTGTATATCCGCTATAAATATTATTAGTAAATGTATTTCCATCTTCATCTTTTAATTGTGCTATTGCAGTTTTCCCCTCACTTATTGTAATGTCTCTGTCCAGATAAACCTTAATTCCTCCTGCCCTGAAAGTTATCTGAGTTGAAACTTCTCCACCTATTCCAAGATTATGAGTTGCTATATGAGACAACTTTTCTATCATCAGTGGTGCCGTACAACCATATATACTTTGTCCATTAACTGTTCCTGCTGTACTGCCGCCAACTCCTTGCATCATACTATCTCCATAACATGTTATCTCCCTCTTTTTACCATCATATGGAATAAATTCTGATGTAAGTTTTCTTGTTGGAAGTTCCAATGCTTCTTCATCCTCTGTAGAAATTTCATTCTCAAAAAAGTCTTCTACAACATTTTCTTCCACAACTTGAAATGTTTCTTCTTCCGTTTCCTGCGTCTCTTCTTCCGTTTCCTGCGTCTCTTCCTCAGTTTCTTCTGTCTGCTCCTCTGTCGTTTCCTCGGCAGTTGTTTCCTGCACTGGTTTTACGTTGACTGTCTCAGCCACTATATTATTTTTATTATCTTTATTTCTTTTCCTATTATTCTTTAAGGATACCGTCACGATTCCAGTCACAGTAAGTACTAAAACCAAAACCGTCACTGTACACGCAATAACACATCTTTTCTTATCAGAAATAATCTTTTTCATAAATTCTTTCATATAACATCCTGCCCTTCCTAATGTATGTCTCATTATATCCATACGAAATAAATTTAAAAAAAGTTTAAAATAAAAAATCTTCTGTGAGATATTATAACACAGAAGATTTCTATTTAAAATCAGATATGCTCCATAAACCATGACATCATGCATCCGCCGTCTGCGCCTGCATCAATCACCCTTTCTATATTATCCGGCTTAATGCCACCAATTGCAAATACTTTTACATTCGGATTAATTCCATGAACCACAGTACATACTTCTTTTAGAAAGCCCAACCCAGCGCCTGTCTTACCTGGCTTACACTGCGTCTCAAATATTGTTCCAAGCACAATCTGGTCTGCTCCTGCACGGACAGCATTCACTGCCTCTTCCATACTGTGGCACGATACACTCACACAATCAAGTCTTTTTAATACATCTGCCTGTTCATCACACATTTGTTTAAAATGTTCCATTGAAAAATGCACATTTGCACAGCCCGCATATTCTGCCGCACTGATATCACTGTGAACAAACATTTTTATAGAAGCTTTCCTGCACATTACCTGTATGTGTCTGGCAAGTTCACTGTAGTCCTGCCTGTCCATATCCTTTTCACGAAGTATCATGGCATATGGGTGCAGTGCCACACATTTTTCAAGTTGCATAATGTACTCCTCCATGGTACACTCTGCGCCACCGCTGCCGTTCACCAGATGTCTGTTCGTTATACATATATATTTTCTATACATAAATGTATTCATTCACGACTGGCTGAAGCCCGCCAACCTCCATATCCTTATACATTCTGTCAAATGAACGGTTATCATTGATTTCAAACTGTTCATCCCCAACATCCTCATCCTCTTTTCCGGTATATTTAGATTCATGATCACCGATTCCAGTCGAAACCCCTGCTGAAACCTTAGTGGCACATATCTTGGTTATACCGTTCCTAAACTGCGCACTCTCACGGCTTGAAACTGTTATTCCCACGAATGGCAGGAACAGTCTGTACGCACAAAGCACCTGACACAACTGCTTTTCGCCGACATCTCTTGGATTAATCTTATCATTGTTGATTATCGGACGTAGTCTTGGACAGCTGAGACTCAGCTCTGCATGCGGGTATTTTCTGTTAAGATAATATACATGAAGTGCTGTTGCCAGCGCGTCTTTTCTAAAATCATCAAGTCCTAACAATGCTGAAAAGCCTGCGCCTCTCATGCCTGCCATAAGTGCTCTCTCCTGCGCATCAAATCTGTATGGCCATACTCTCTTATGTCCTAACAAATGTAATGTCTCATATTTGACAGGGTTATATGTCTCCTGAAATACTGTCACATAATCAACGCCGCACTCATGAAGATAACGGTATTCATCCACATTTACAGGATATATCTCTATTCCGATATTCTTGAAATATTTTCTTGCAATCTTAACTGATTCGCCAATATATTCAACATCTGAATATTTTCTGCTCTCACCTGTAAGTATCAGGATTTCTTCCATTCCTGTATCGGCAATAACTTTCATTTCATGCTCAATTTCCTCGAATGAAAGTTTCTTTCTATGAATGTTATTGTAGCAGTTAAAACCGCAGTATATGCAGTAATTCTGGCAGTAATTGGCTATATATATTGGCGTGAATATGTATACTGTATTGCCAAAATGTTTCTTAGTTTCATTCTCTGCTTTTCTTGCCATCTGCTCTAAGTATGGTGCTGCAGCTGGCGAAAGCAATGCCTTAAAATCCTCAATATTGCAGGTATCTTTGCTTAATGCCCTCTCCACATCTGCGGCTGTGTATGAATCATAATCATACTCATCCATTGCCTTTAAGACTTTATCCTTAATATCTGAATCAATTATTTCCATGTCATCAAGATATTTCATATAATCTGTCCTGAATGACGGGTCCTGCTCCAACTTATGTTTTCTCTCTAACGCAGCCGGTGGAAGCTGGTCACTATCTATAAAATATACCTGATTTTCCTCGTTCATTGTTTTGCCTTCTTTTCTATTATATTCTCATATTTCGTCAAGCAATACTTCCCCGAAGTTATGCTTCCGCTGAAATTATCCCGCCAGTATCTCTTGCTATGCCCCTTTGGGATTGCTCGCCACATTTAGCGTAAGAACCCTGTCAATGGGTCTGATGCGCTTCCGCCTCTTGCAAGAACTCTTCCCATTCCTGTAAGATATGCGCTTCTTCCTGCCTCTATAGCCTTCTTAAACGCCTCTGCCATAGCCGGAACATTTCCTGCTGTCGCAATTGCTGTATTAGCCATAACCGCTGCTGCTCCCATCTCCATTGCCTCACATGCCTGCGAAGGCTTGCCAATTCCTGCATCCACGATAATTGGCAGATCAATCTCATCAATAAGTATCTGTATAAATGCTTTGGTTGAAAGTCCGTTATTGCTTCCAATCGGTGAGGCAAGTGGCATAACGCAGGCTGCACCGGCATTCTGTAAATCTCTTGCCACATTTAAATCGGGATACATGTATGGCATTACAACAAAACCTTCCTTGGCAAGTATTTCAGTTGCTTTGACTGTCTCATAGTTATCTGGAAGAAGATACTTTGCATCATGCATAATCTCAATCTTTACAAAATCTCCACATCCCATCTCACGGCTGAGTCTCGCAATTCTCACTGCTTCCTCTGCATTTCTTGCTCCTGATGTATTAGGAAGCAGCGTAACGCCCTTCGGTATGAAATCAAGAATATTCTCCTTATTCTCTGTATTAGCGCGTCTTAAAGCAAGTGTGATAATCTCAGCACCGCCTTGCTCAACTGCCGCCTTAATAAGATTCACATTATACTTTCCTGATCCTAATATGAATCTGCTGTTAAACTCATGTCCTCCTAAAATCAGCTTATCTTCTTTCTTATTCATATCTTCTTTTCTGGTCATGTCTTCCATCTTGTTTTCCATTGTTTTGATATCCTCCTGTTGTCTGGTTTTATTATGTTTCTAGTGGCAATTTTTTGCTGGCTATACTTCCTTACCACTATAATTATCTGTCCCACCAATCATTTATTTCCTCAATCTGGTAATTGCTGACTGAATTTGTTCTCTTACTGTTAGAAAACCTATAAAAAATGTATTTTCTGTCTTTTAGTAGGTTCGCGTCAGCTCTCTTATTTTCAGAAAACCTACTAATCAAGCTCTTATAAAGCTTCTTATAGGTTTCTTAATATTTCCCTATCAAAAATTTACCTACTCAAATTGAAATTCTGTGCTTTTAGTAGGTCTTTGCCTATTATTAACCGCTCTGACATAACTTATAAACAGCCAGACTTCCTGCACTCAGACTAAAATCATATTAAACCTGACCGCCCCCGACAAAGTGCAGTATTTCAATCACATCTCCGTCTTCAATACTTACTTTATCAAAATCTTCTCTATGAATTATTTCCATATTCTTCTCAATTACAATACCTACCGGGTCATACCCAGCTTCTGTTACATAAGCAAGAAGTGTCTTTCCTGCTACTAGTGCAACATCCTGTTGTTCTCCATTAATCTGTACCATTGTGCCTCCTTTCCTTCTCCCTGCAATTCTCTGCGTTTTAATCTGTGCAAGCACGACTGTGAAATTTCCATGTCTTCTCTCATCGCTACTCGCGCAAAAAGGCAGAGCCGCTTTCCAGCTGGCTCTGCCTCTAAAATTCACAATATGAATACGCCGGAAATCTATTATTACCGACGCCTGTTGTATGTTCGCCTGTATGAATACTGTAAGCCGATTATCATCAACTCTCTTTGCTTCATACCTGCTGGTCTTGAAAAGTGGTGTCCCCAATTCAACGCCTCGATTAATATAACATATCACTGATAATTATTCAACTACCAACTCTGTATATTGATGCCTGTGAGTTTTACTTCTTTATATTCCTGCCCTATGTATGCATATATCTGTTGTAATTCGTCATCGTCAAATTCTGCGGCTTTACCATTATACATGATATTAAGTGTGTAGCTGTCCTCTCCACTATTCTCTGCCCTTATGTAGAATTCTGCCGGGCCAAACATAACTTCAAGTTCTCTTACAGCCTCCGAACACAGACTTGAAACATAGTTATCATCAACCTCTATATCCTCATGTTCATCATAATCAAAGGCCATCTCTGGATTATAACCTCTTTTTTCAGATTCACCTGACATTCTATCAGCCACACCTGTCTGCTTCTCATTCCTGCCAGAGCAGCCACTAAGAACCAGAGCCATCGTGCAGATACATAACACACATAAAACAAAATGCATAGAATATAAGCATACTCGCTTCATAACATCACCTCCGCTTATATTCTACGCCAATTTCTTTTAATAACAATCTAATTATAGTTTTATTTCTTTAATAACAGGATATCTTGATATATGCAATTTAAAATCTTCTATTTTCATCTTTTCCCATTGCTTTTCTGTAAACTGTACCTTAGGAATTGTGAATACTATACAGATTTCTTTACTGTCTCCTACACTATCCGTTGACTTGCTTTGCTCTTCTATTGAATTAAAATTCATATATCTCACTAAATCTGGTGCCTGATTATATGTATCAGTAACTAATGTATAGTCCCCTAATTGAGTAATTCTTGACGCATCCGTCTTTTCAACTATCCTTTCATACATCAGTTTTACATAAACCACACGAACATCTCCAAATTCTTCTATTTCTTCCTGCCACAATTTTCCTACATTTTCGTCACTTACAAATCCAGCTTCAGTAGCTTTATACACATATTCACCACAAATAATATCCGTATCAATATTTACACTTTCAAGAGTTGGAGCTGGATACTTATGTGTTTGATACATTACAGCTGATATATAAAAAGCTATGATTACCATTACAATAAAAGCTGCAACTATTATATGCTTTTTATTAGTTTCTTTACTCAACTATCTTACCTTCCTCTATTTCATATACCTTATCCGTCACCTCTTCAAGAAGCGCTCCATCATGACTTGATAAAATAACAAGTTTATTATCTGCCTTTAAGGCAAGTATAATATTTCTTACATTCAAAACACTTTTTTTGTCAAGAGCATTAAATGGCTCATCTAATATGATAATGTCAGGATTATCCAATAATGCCATTGCAATTCCAAGTTTTTGTCTCATTCCCAACGAGTATTTTTTCACTTTCTTTTTTTCATTCGGATCTAATCCTACTTTTTCCAACAAAGCTATAATTTCATCTTTTGTTGTTATTTTTTTTATAGATGCAAGACTAAGCATATTATCCAATGCATTGTAATATTCAATAAAACCTGGTGTTTCTATGAGTGCACCTATACTATCCGGAAAATCAATATCTTTCCCAATCTGTTTACCATCAACATGTACACTTCCCATTGTTGGCATTATAAGACCACATATACATTTCATGAGAACTGTCTTTCCCGAACCATTAATTCCAGCAATTCCATATATATGTCCTGATGTAAGTTCCATATTGATATTGTCTAGAACAAGCTGTTTATTGAATCTCTTTGATACATTTTTTATAATAATCTCACTCATATTCATCTCCATATATATATTGCACATTTTTTCACAATTATAATACCAACTATACTTGCCATTATAATTACTCCATAGACTATACTAACATTGACAATATAATTATTGATTCCCTGATAATATCTCATAAGCATCAAGTAATTTCCAATGAATGCATGCGTTCTATCATACATTGTATATGCCATAAACAAACCAACACACACTATCCCTATCTTATAATCAATAAGTGTTATCACTGCCTGAACAATACTTATCATAATTGAAACACTTACCAACATAGCGATTGCTTTCATACATTCCGGTACTGTTATATTCTGAATTATAGACACATTTACAACAACTGTTCTGCATATTAATGAAATAATTGCTGTGGAACATGCTGCAGCTAATATTAACATATAATAAGCTACCACACTTGCAGATACTAAAACGACTTTAGCCATCCACCATTTAATCCTGCTTCCAACTTTCATAAGCCGTAACTTCCCATATGATCCAAGATCGTCATTAACAATCATTCCTATATGAAATGCAAGCACTAAATTAATTGCAAGCCATATACCATTAGGAATCACAAATCTCTTTTCATCAGTAATATAAGACATACCACTGAATAATAACTTAATAAAATCAGCTGTATTAATTAATCCACGATAGGAGAAACACATAAATACATATGTCAAAAGAACACTTATAATCACCAGTAATGCTCTCTTTTTATGATGAAAAAGTCCCGTAATCATATCATATCTTAACTGTTCAAGCATAATTTCTCCCATCATCAGAAATCTCTTTTATTTATTACTCTTTTTAATAACAACAGCTTCATACCAATTAATAAAACAGCAATAAAAAACATCTGTGCAACAATATCCATATGCAATGTAGCTGCATTAACAACAGGTATAATTCTCCCTGTTAGTCTTTCAACAACGAGAAATATTAACCACACAACAATTATAACAGATTCTTTTCCACGCAAAAAAATCCACTTTAATACCAGATATAACAGTTCTGCTGATACTATATATACAAAATCCTGTAACCATATTAAAATCAATAATAAATAAGGATTAATGTCCACAAGGTATTTTTTAGTATAAAACAAATAGCTGTTAATTTCGGTCCAATTATAAAACACACTACTTTTTCCTTTTGATATCACTAAATTAATTAAAAAGAAGCTGCTTGAAAAAAATAATGCCATTAATATAATCTTAGCTATCTGTCTATAATACAATTTATTTCTTCCATATTTAATAATAGTATTATAACTATAATCATTGTCTGTAAGCAATATTGTTCCCAATGCAATAATTACTGCAAATATATAAAAGTTAATTCCTGTTACAATTGCATTCTGTGCGTTAACAAGATAATCCAGCATACTGATTATTCTTGCAGGATTACCATCTTTTTCTGCCAGATATAATATTTCTAATATAGAAAAAGCCAATGCTGCTACAAGCATGCCAAACATTATGACTAAATATTTAATATATTTTTTATTTATCATACTTACCATTTCTGAATACTCTTACATTAATATAAGTAAATAACATTATTATCCCTACGGTTATGAAATAATATACCAGCCTCGGATATGAATAAGATGGGTTAATGAAATTAATTGGCATGATTGCATTATTTTCAATTATCTCCCCAAACGATATAATAGCCACCGATAATAACATAGGAAATATCTCAACCATATATATTCTGTTGGTATATATAGTAACACACATTGCCACTGTTGCCATACATCCTGCATATACCATAACCATAAGTATAGATATTATAAGATATAATAACGGATATTTGTAATATATGTAACTCATACTTGATTTGGGCATCATCATATTCATCCCATCGTCTGGAAACGGTGCATATGTAGACATAGTCATCGAACATATTAGATAACTGCATATCATAGGTATTCCAACTGCTATAGCTCCTGATAGAAAAGTTGCTATGTATTTAGCATTTACATACTTCCTGCTATCACACTTCACCAGAATATAATTCCCCAACCCATTATTCATATCCTTAAAATATGAATCTCCATATGGCATGGAAGCAATCAACGGTACTAATATAAAAAAAGCAACAGAAATGCTTGTTTCTCTTCCACCAATCCATTTTTCATAACTGTTAAATGGAAGCACCTCATATATATTGCTGCGTTCCATTAGCAATTCATGATTAGATATCAATAATGGCATTACATTGACAACATAATCCATCATTACAATTATAATTGATATAATCAAAGCCAACTTAAAGCCTGGTGATTTCAATGCTTTTTTCAACTCATATATTAACATTATCAGTCTCCCTGTTCTTGTTCAAAGCTACTAATTGGAATTTTAAAAAACATGGCATCTGTCACACCAAGAGCTCTTGTATCTTCATCATAAGAGAGTCCATTAGGATTGATGAATATACAGGTTTGCTGCTTGTTAGCTTCTTCAAGCCATTCATCTGGGACTACATAATAATTCGTAAATTCCTGTGTAACGTTTTGTTCCAACTGGTAATGAAAATGCTTTGGGTTTAGCGTATCATATACATACGGAAACATTGCCAGCGGTTCTTTTTTAGTTCTGCTTAATTCCTGATTAATAATTGTAATACAATTACCCATAAATTCGCGTTCACATATAGGATCGGTAACCGTATATATTAACTTTACTATAGAATAATCTCCTGTAAGAACACCGCCATTTCTTCTATACTCTTCCCAGTTAAGCTGATTAACATTCTGAAGTTCATCTGGTATATTCTTACCAATAACAGTAAATGACTTTACCTCATAAGTTTTCATGAAGATAACCGCTGAAAATTCACTGATAGTATTAAAGCTTTCGTTATTATCTGTGTTCCATTGTTCTTTTCTCAAATCAAACGCATCTTCTTCAGTATCGTATGTTTCATGTGATGCTATTTTTTTTAAAAAAACATTACCGCCATTAACTTTTTTAATTAAAAATACTGTGATCAACACTAGTAATAATAGAGGTATGCACACTTTGAAAAATTTATATATATACTTTTTCATATTGCCACATTTATCCTAAATACTATCTGGACTCCACAAAAAATGAACACAAATATGGTGTCCATTTCCTGGATCAAGCCACAATCTAGCACTTCTATATCCGTCTTCATATACTGTATTCAATAAGTACTTTGCTTCACCAACTTCACAACTCTGGTATGAACCATATGTACAATCTGTATAATCTCCTGCTTTAACTCTAATTGCCGGTATTCTTGCAGCCGAATTATTATTATATATATATGCAGAAGTTGTATTTCTCTTTTCTCTTTCCTCTGTATATAAATCTGTCTCTTCAAATATATCATTATCATAATCATAATCAAAGGCTATGTCATGATAATTCCCATCATAAATGTCAGCCTCTGCATAACACATTTTCTGACTTACATATTTAGTGCTGCCGGCAACAATTATTCCCAAACAAGCAACTATCACACAGTTCAAAAATTTACTTTTTCGCATATTTCATTTTCACCTTTCTTCTTTTTATTCGTAGTTATTGTAATCCTCAATTTGCAAAAGGTCAAGTATATTTCTATTTTTTTCAACAATTAAATAAAACCGTTAAATTTGATACTACATCAAATCTAACAGTTTTATCCATCACTTATTACCTCTCATTCCTCCATGCCTCAACAACCCCTCCGATAAAGCCGGGGATAAGACCGAAGTATCCTACGAATGTAAACATCCATTCCGTTCCTTTTAATGCAAATATGCTTATAACCGCCCACACTACAAAGCCGATTGCACACCATGCAATGGTATTAAGCAGAAGAAAAAGATATTCATATCTTTTTTCAGTTAAATGAGTATTCTTACAAATGTTCAGAAGCATTTTCATCGAAGCCTCCCTTCGTATCAAGAGCAAATATTACCCATTCTGCAATGTTAGTTGCATGGTCTCCTATTCTCTCAAAATACTTGGCAACCATAAGCAAGTCGGCAGCCTGTTCACCATTAGCTGAATCTGCCTGTATCATTGCAATAAGGTCATCTCTTACCTTTTCAAAAAGGTCATCTACTACATCATCATACGCGATAACTTTTCTCGCTTTATCCATGTCTTTCTCAACATATGCTTCAATACTTCTGATTAACATAAGCATTGTCTCAGAAGCCATCTGATTGATATGCTCTAATTTCTTTATGTATGACTGGTTAGAAAGCTTAATAGTTATCTCACCTATATCTGCTGCCTGGTCACCGATTCTTTCCATATCAGTAACCATCTTTAAGGCTGCTGTTATAGTTCTTAAATCCTTTGCAACCGGCTGCTGCTGGATAAGAAGATTAAAGCAGATGTTCTCAATAGTCTTCTGCTCCCTGTCAATCTCCTCGTCCTGAAGCATGACCTTTTTAGCAAGCTCTGCATCCTGTCTTACAAGGGCATCAACAGCCTTTCTTATTGAATCTTCGATTGCAGAACCCATCTTCATCATTTCTTTGTTAAGTCTGTCAAGCTGTTCGTCAAATTTACTTCTCATCATCCAAACCTTCCTGTGATATAATCTTCTGTCCTCTTATCCTGAGGATAAGAGAATATCTGTTTAGTATCTCCAAACTCCACCATCTCTCCTACAAGGAAAAATGCTGTCTGATCCGAAACTCTCGTTGCCTGCTGCATGTTATGCGTTACCACGATTACTGTATATTTCTTCTTTAAGTCTTCCATCAGTTCCTCAATCTTGGCTGTAGATATAGGGTCAAGTGCTGATGTAGGCTCGTCCATAAGAAGCACCTCTGGCTGGACTGCAAGTGCTCTTGCGATACAGATTCTTTGCTGCTGTCCACCTGAAAGTCCCATGGCCGATTTTTTCAATCTGTCCTTAACCTCATCAAATATAGCTGCACCACGAAGACTCTCCTCAACTATCTGGTCAAGTCTTTTCTTATCTCTTATTCCGTGAACTCTTGGACCATACGCAATGTTATCGTATATGCTCATCGGGAAAGGATTAGGCTGCTGGAATACCATACCTACCTTTTTACGGAGAATTGTTGTATCAACTCCCGGCTCATATATATCCTCTCCGTCAAGAAGCACCTTACCATCTATTCTTACGCCGTCAACTAAGTCGTTCATACGGTTTAAGGTCTTTAAAAATGTTGATTTACCGCAGCCAGATGGTCCGATAAATGCTGTTACTGCATTTTCCTGTATATCCATGCTCACATCCTTGAGGGCATGATTCTCACCATAATACAGGTTCAGATTTTCAACTTTAACTTTAATCTTATTGCTCATATATTCCTCCCAAATTAGTGCTTTTCAAGCTTCTTAGCGAGCCTCTTTGTACCAAAATTAATAAGAAGTACAATTACAAGAAGTACAACCGCTATACCGAATGCCACCTCAAATTCACCCTTGCTTGCGCTTAAATAAAGCTGAATTGTAAGTGTTCCGCCAGAGTGAAATATTTTCTCAAGAAATGCATTGAAGGTCTTTGGAAGAAGATGTGCACTTCCCGCTGTAAAAAGCAATGCTGCTGATTCACCAATAATTCTTCCTATCGCAAGGATTACTCCGGTTACAATTCCAGGCATTGCTGACGGAAGAAGAATTGTTCTGATTGTGTACCATTTACCTGCACCTAAACCTACCGCTCCTGTTCTGAAGCTGTCAGGTACAGTCTTTAACGCTTCCTGTGTATTTCTTGTAACAAGCGGAAGCACCATTAATGTAAGCGTAAGAGAACCTGTCAGAAGTGAATATCCCATGTGACATAACTGTCCGAAGAAAAGCATACCAAACAGGCCAAATATAATTGATGGAATTCCTGCAAGTGTCTCTGTTGCAAATATTATAACTGTAACAAGCTTTCCCGGTTTGGCGTACTCATTTAGATAAATCGCAGCACCTACACCGATTGGCGTTGTAATTATCATAGTAAGTAATATTATTATCAATGTGTTCAGAATATTACCAGCAATTCCCACAGTTCCGTGAAGAATTGATGTAACACCTGTAAGAAATGCCCAGTTTACACGCCTTGCGCCCTTTGCGAACACATATATAATAATTCCTAAAAGCAGGAGAACTGAAAATGCTGCACATACATATATTGCTGTATAAACTGCTATTTCTTCCGGATGTCTTTTCTTGGCTTTAAGATTATCCATTTGCTTTCTCCCCTTTCTTCTGCATAAATGTAATTATCAGGTTAATAATCATTATGAAAATGTAAAGAACAAGTCCTACTGTGAAAAGAACCTGTCTGTGTACTCCATCTGCGTAACTCATCTCACTTACAATCTGTGTTGTAAGAAATCTGACTGAGTTAAACGGAAGCGGAAGATTTACTGAACCACCGGCTACCAGATTAATAGCCATTGCCTCACCTAAGGCTCTTCCTATACCTAATACGATACCTGTTATAATTCCTGACTTGGCTGCTGGAACTACAACCTTGAATATTGTCTGTATCTTAGTTGCTCCAAGAGCAAGTGATGTTGCTCTTAAATTCATTGGAACTGCCCTGATTGCTGACGCGCTCATATTGATAACTGTTGGAAGTATCATAATTGCAAGTACCAGCACTGCAGCCAGGAGGTTAGCTCCTCCTGTATACTGATGTGTTGTGGAATTCGCGAATACATGCTTTTCTAATTTATAAAGGAGGGGGTTTAATAGCATTAATCCAAGAAGTCCGTATATAACAGAAGGAATTGCTGCAAGCAGTTCAACTGCCGGCTGGACTACTGCTGCAAGTTTTTTCCCTGCTATCTCTGTTAAAAATACTGCTGTTAATAATCCAATTGGAACTCCGAGAAGAATCGCAAGTGTTGTTCCTACTATTGATGAAAGAATTATGTATACAATTCCATATGCAGGCGGTGTAGCAGTTGGCGCCCATACTGTTTTAAAGAGCAAGTCTGCTATTCCGACACTTTTAAGACTCTCTGTTCCTTTTATAAACATATAGATGGTAATGGAGCAGACTGCCAGGATAGCTACTACCGCACATATAAGGAATATAAACCGTGCCACGCTTTCACTTGCATGCTTTGACTTTTTATTACCCTTTAACGAACCATTTGCCGTTGCCTTAACAACTTCTGGCGTTTTATTTATTTTGTTCATACCAACATTTATAACCTCATCCATGTCAATCTCTCCATTCAGAATCTATATTAACCGCGGCTTACTCTGGGAGAATTAAGCCTACGCCCTTGATAACCTTCTTGCCTGCGTCAGACTTTACGAAGTTGAACCATGTCTGAACAAGCTCACTCTGTGATGAAACAGAACCCTTAGTAGCCATTACAAATGGTCTTGAAAGTGTATACTTACCAGCCTTAATGTTATCCTCTGTTGCATCTACACCATCAAGCTTTAAAGCTGCAACTGTCTTATCAACTACATCTAATGAAACATATCCGATTGCACCAGGAGTTGCTGCAACCTTGGCAAGTACAGCACCTGTACTGTCAAGTTCCTGTGCATATGCACATTTATTCTTAACTTCAAGAAGTTCCTCAAATGCTCCTCTTGTACCAGAGGCTGCCTCTCTGCCGATTACTACGATAGCTTCGTCTGAACCGCCAAGATCCTTCCAGTTAGTAATCTTACCTGTGTAGATATCTGTAAGCTGCTGCTTTGTTACATTAGTAACCTTGTTGTTCTTATCAGTAATCATTGCGATACCATCAATAGCTACGATGTTCTCTTCAATACCTGCTGACTTTTCCTTGTCTGATAAAGCTCTTGAAGCGTTACCTATATCAACTGATCCAGATGTTACTGACTCGATACCTGCGCCTGAACCTGTATATTCTGTTGTTACTGTTACATTAGGATATTCTTCCATGAATGCTTCCATGAGAGCGCCGCACATCTTTTCCATTGATGTACTTCCTGCTAACTGAATCTTTCCTGAAAGTTCCTTAGTTGTGCCTCCGTTTGCTGAACCGCCATCTGCACTTGATGAACCACAGCCTGCTAATGTTGCAAGACCTAATGTTGCTGTTAATGCAACTGTAAGTAACTTTTTAATTCCTTTTCTCATAACTTTCGTTACCTTCCTCGTTTTTTATTTGCAAGCATTAACAGAAGATTTTCGTAGGGGCTTGAATCAGTTTCCTGACCGAATGATATGTGAGTCGTCTCAAAAAGAAAACCCTCTGCATCTGCTTGCAGAGGGTATGTTATCAATGTTATGTAAAATGCATAATCTCACGTTCGTAAAGATTTTGTAAAATGTATGTGATTATCTCAAAGTCTTTCTGAATATTATTATAAAATATGCCGTTCCTATAATAGATGTAAATGCCCACGCACTCGCATACACAAGATAGAGTGACATCAGCGTATGTATACTTGCAAATATTGTACACACCCACACGATTCTGAACACAACAGAACCCATTATTACTATTATTGTAGGTATAACGCTTCTGCCAAGTCCTCTTGCTCCCGCTGCCGCATTATCCATAAATGCGGATATAAAATAAGAGCATCCCATTATTCCAAGTCTTATTGAGCCATAATGCAATACATCCGGATCACTTGTAAACAGGCTAAGAAACTGTGTCCTGAAAACCACAAGCAATGCACCAAGCACTGCTCCTATAAGAAATGAATACATCTGTGTAACAAGATATGCTTTCTTAATCCTGTCACGCTTTCTTGCTCCCAGATTCTGCGCTATAAAGCTTGTACATGCAGTATAGAATGCAGCCATCATATCATACACAATATTATCAGCATTAGCCGCAGCCGAATTGCCCTCAACAACTACATGGTCAAATGAATTGACTGCTGACTGTATATAGAGATTGGCAACTGCAAAAAGTGAATACTGTACTGCTGCAGGCAAGCCAATCTTTAACACTCTCGCTGCTATATGTGAATCTATTCCTATATTTCTCATATAAAGCCCATAATCCTTGCCACAGCCAAACAGGAATTTAAGTATCAGAAATGCTGATATATACTGTGATATTATACTTGCCAGTGCAACACCGACAACCCCAAGCTTACACACTATTACAAAGAACAGATTAAGTATTACATTAATTATCCCCGCTGTAATAAGATACATAAGCGGTCTTTTAGTATCTCCAACTGCACTTAACACGGCATTACCATAGTTATACATTGCAAGAGCCGGTGAACCAAGAAGATATATTGTAAGATATATAACTGCACCATCTATCAGTTCTTTCTTAGTTCCTATAAGATTCAACACCGGTCTTGAAAGGAACAGTCCAGACAAAAGCAGCAGCAGTCCCGCAATCATACATATTACAATTGAAGTGTGGACTGCTTTCTTTACATTTGCACTATTCTTAGCCCCCACAAACAGCGCGACTACAGCGTTGACACCACCTGCTAGTCCTAGCAGGATGCCGGTTGTCAATGTAATAATTATACTCGTTGAACCTACCGCACCAAGTGCCAGTGGTCCTACAAATTTACCAACTACCGCCACATCACACAGGTTGAACATAACCTGCAGTACATTTGACAACATAAGCGGCACTGAATACATTAATATTTTCTTTGGCAGGGAACCTGTCGTCATATCTATTTCATTTGATTTCATAACCTTATCTTAAACCCTTTAAATATTCCTTCTGTTCCGGCGTAATACGATAACTCTCTACAGCCTTCTGGATTGACTTTCTGTGTACCCATTCAGAAAGCCTGCGCTCCTGTATATAAGGAACCGCCGCATCCCACTGTTTAGCAAGTGCTGTAGCCATATACCATGCAATCATCATATTTACATAGTACTCCTCTGACTTAACACCTGCAACAAGCTGTATATATTCTTCCTTAAAATCCTCGTCAAGAAACAGGCGCATCATAACACCCATTCCGTATCTTATAGTATATGTTCTATCTGACTTTATCCATTTCCTTGCTTTAGCAATTATATCTTCTTTATTTTTATTAAAACATTTAGGAACTGGAAAATCACATGTTGCCCAATTATTAATATATGGCAGAAACCTTTCAATTTCTTCAATACATTTATCATAATCCTTAATCTGCCCTATAATCATCATATGAAGATTATTCTCCTCATAATACTTATGTGGCAGCTCACGCATAAACTGCTCAGTTTCTCCGCTCTTTGCATACTCCTTTGCAAATTTTCTCAAAACCGGAATCCTTACTCCTATAACAGCCTCTTTATCTACCCCTGGCATAAGGCTGCTGTGAAAATCCCTGTACGCTATATCCTGTAACTTAAACAGCTCTTCCTGCAAATGTGTCATTATTCCCCTCCTGTGTGAGCTGGCTCATCGCCGCGGGTTGCGCGAGCAGCTCATACTCCAGAACTTCGTTCTGTCGTTGTCGCGGTGCTCCTCGTAAAGCCATACAAAGTTCCCAGTCCGTGCAAGCACGGCTGCCAGCTTTTTCCGTCTATTCTCATCGCTACCAGTGTGCCGTTCCGGCACACGAAAAAAGTGGAAGCATCAACTGCCTCCACTTTAGATAGTAGCGAGAGAGGGATTTGAACCCACGACACCACGGGTATGAACCGTGTGCTCTAGCCAACTGAGCTATCTCGCCATATTATATACTGAATGTCTTAAAAAGAAATGGGGCCTACAGGGCTCGAACCTGTGACCCTCTGCTTGTAAGGCAGATGCTCTCCCAGCTGAGCTAAGACCCCACATTCAGAACAATTCGTTTGATTTCTCTCGCAAACTGCTCTGCTATTATAATATTAAAATGCGATATCTGTCAAGCACTTTTTTGACTTTTTTCAAAACTTTTTTTACAAAATTTTAATTAGAACAAATACCTCGTCCACAACAGGAAATTCTTAATCAGCTTCATTCTGCGTTCTCTCTTAGGCGTAAGCGCTACAGGCTGCACATTATATGGATTATCGTATGTGCCATCAGCATTAGCCTTTCTTGCACTATGCTCATACTTCTGCATGGCACCGCCAAGCTGTTCATTAATCTCCTTGCTGTCAATAACAAGCATAAGCTCTGTATCAAGATACACACTTCTCATATCAATATTAAATGAACCAACCACCGATATATCATCATCTATAAGAACCGACTTTCCGTGGTATGAATATCCGCCTTCATATTCCCACACTTCAAGCCCTGTGCCAAGCACCTTATCCTTATGCGCATAATAATCTGCCGAGCCAAATGGATTGCCATTATTGCCCACAGAATTAGTCATTAAAGAAACATTTCCAACTGAGTCACATACTTTCTTTAATCCGTCATACATACACTCATTGCAGATAATATAAGGCGTATGTATCTTAACCTGTGTATCCGCCTGTTCCATGAGCTTCGTGAGCTGATACCACACTACCGGTTTTTTCGCGCCACATTCTATCGGATTGCTAAGAAGTGCTATATTGCTGACTTCAACTGTTTCATCTGTATAATCAGTGTCAGTCAGGTAATCTTTGTTATCTGCATAATAAATGTTGTAATTATCAAGCAGTTCTTTCCTTGCCGCCTTGACCTTTTTATTACCTGCACATCTGTTATTCTTTAAAAATGCTTTGCTCTCCTTATAGTTCCATACACTCTCATAATAAGCAAGAACATCATTCACAGAACTGTTTTCATCAGGGTTATCACAGGCAACAAGCACATCCCTGTCGTAATTCTTATGTCCCGGATATGCTCCCAGGAAATAATTAAAAGTATTCCTTCCTCCAAGTATATAATTAGTCCTGTCGGCTATGACATATTTGTCATGAAGCCTTCCCATTGACTGCCACGGCTTGAATGGATTAACTTTGTTATATATCTTCACATTGACATTGTCAGATGACGCAAGTGCCTTAAAATCAGGATTGCCTTTCATCTTAGTAAAACCAGATACACCATCAACTATTACATTAACCGATACTCCCCTGTCTGCAGCGTCTATAAGTGCGCCAAGCATAAGCTTTCCGCTGTCATCAGACCTGAAGTCAAATGTAGAGAGAATAACTTCTTCCTTCGCGTTGCTTATCATTCTTATTCTCTCCTTAAGTGCCTCATCATTATCCTCGATAATGCGTGCACGCTCGGCACTTGTTCTCTCTTTCCATATGCCCTGTTCATCAAGCTGCTTCATCTCGTCAGCAGTAAGTTCTGGCTGTCTGTGATAAGTTATTAAAGCACATGATACAATTGCTGCAACTAGCGCAACAAGCAGTATCAATGTCACAAAAATTATTCTCTTCATAAGTTTTCTCCTATTGTAAGACTTCACGACAATACTCCTTAAATATCCATCTCTTCTCTCATCGCTGCCCGCGCAAAAGAGGCGTGCTATATATACATAATTATATATACAGCACACCTCTTATGACATTAAATATTTATGAAGAATTATAAATTATCTGATATAGTTAGTCTTAATCTTATTCTCGCCCTGTGGAAGCTCAATTCCAGCCTTCTTCGCTGCCTCTACTGACTTAACAAGCCATGCAAAATTCTGACCTAAAAGTCTCATTGTCTGCATGCCTTCCTCGTCCTTTACAACTTCATCTGGTGTATTGCCATGTACTATATTCCAGTAGTTGGATGACACAACTGGCATCTGGTTAATCTGGAAATACTTATTCAACACATCAACTGTTGATGTTGTTCCGCCACGGCGGGCAGATGCAATTGAAGAACCACATTTGTAACGAAGCTCGTTACCATATGCACCAAATAATCTGTCGAGAAACATTAATATCTCTCCTGTTGGAGAAGCATAATAAACAGGTGAACCAACAATAAGTCCGTCTGCATCAGTTATCTTAGCGCCAACTTCCTTGACAACTGCGTCAAGCTCGCCCTTAACAACTCTGCTGCCAACTGCAACTATCTCAGTATCAATTCCCTGTGCCTCTAATTCCTTAGCAACGACAGAAAGTGCTGTATATGTACAGCCTGCATCTCTTCTGCTGCCATTAACTAATACAACCTTCATGTTATAACACCTCCAAATTATTAATTAAACATTAATCTCTGCCTTCATGCCAAGCTCTTCCTTATTAGAATCAAGAATAGGCTTGATAACATTAGCAAGATACTCGTCAACCTGTTCCTTAGAACGGCCAACATACTTCATAGGATCAAGCTTTGACTGTAACTCTTCAAGAGTAACACCGAACATTGGCTCTGCTGCAATAAGCTCAAGAAGATTATTATCAAGACCTTCCTGTTTAACTCTCTTTCCTGCTATCATAGAAAGCTCTCTTATCTTCTCATGAAGCTCCTGTCTGTCTCCGCCAGCCTTAACAGCGTCCATCATAATATTCTCTGTTGCCATGAATGGAAGCTCTGCCATCATATGCTTGATGATAACCTTGTCATATACAACAAGTCCGTCAACAACATTCAAGTAGAGATCAAGGATTCCGTCAACAGCGAGAAAGCCTTCTGGAACTGACATTCTCTTGTTAGCTGAATCATCAAGTGTTCTCTCAAACCACTGTGTAGATGAAACAATAGCTGGGTTAAGTGCGTCACTGATAACGAAATCAGCAAGTGACGCCATACGTTCGCTTCTCATAGGATTACGCTTGTAAGCCATAGCTGATGAACCAATCTGTGATTTTTCAAATGGTTCTTCAACTTCCTTAAGGTGCTGTAATAATCTGATATCATTAGAGAACTTGTGTGCACTCGCAGCAATTCCTGCAAGTACATTAAGCACTCTTGTATCAACTTTTCTTGAATATGTCTGTCCTGAAACTGGAACGCATGCGTCAAATCCCATCTTTTCTGCAATCTTTCCGTCAATCTGGCGAATCTTATCCTGATCTCCATTGAAAAGTTCAAGGAAGGAAGCCTGTGTACCTGTTGTACCCTTACAGCCTAAAAGCTTCATTGTAGAAAGTACATAGTCAAGATCTTCAAGATCCATAACTAATTCGTTGAGCCATAATGTAGCTCTCTTACCAACTGTAGTTGGCTGTGCTGGCTGAAAATGTGTGAAAGCCAGTGTAGGCTGTGCCTTATATTTATCTGCGAACTTAGAAAGCTCATCAATAACATTAACAAGCTTCTTACGAACAAGCTTTAAGCCTTCTGTCATGATGATGATATCAGTGTTATCACCAACATAGCATGAAGTTGCTCCAAGATGTATGATACCTTTAGCCTTAGGGCACTGAAGTCCGTAAGCATATACATGTGACATAACATCATGTCTTACTTCTTTCTCTCGTCTCTTGGCATCCTCATAGTTAATATCATCCTTGTGAGCCTTCAGCTCATCAATCTGCTCCTGTGTAATAGGAAGTCCAAGTTCATGCTCTGTCTCTGCTAATGCAATCCAGAGTCTTCTCCATGTCTTAAACTTCATGTCAGGAGAGAAAATGTACTGCATTTCCTTGCTTGCGTATCTTTCCGCAAGTGGTGTCTGATATCTGTCGTTCATCTCGTATCCGCCTTTCATATATCAATTCTAAGTATGCCATCATCCAGACCGCATACAAGTTAAGTATATCATAGCAGGCTTGTGTTTGCAATTCTACCACACTTTTCCATCTGCTGAATTTCCGTCTGCTGATTATTCACTTAATTTAAATATGTTTACCGAATTACCATTTTCAATTGTTTCTAGTTTGTAGTAGTCTGTATGACTTGTCCCATCTTTATAAGATATCTCTGCCTCAACTAAAACAGAATTCAGCACTTCATTTTTTGCCTGTCTTTCAGATTCTGGCGACTGCTTGTTCATATACCATGAATCATTTGTTGATTTCAGTTCAAGACAAAGAATCATTTTCAGTTGTTCCTGTTCACCTGCTGTTATGTCAGCCTTATCCATCTTCAGCTTCTTTTTATTCTGGTATTCATTTGACAAATCATCTTCTATTCCCAGCCGCACCCTGGCATTGTATGTTTTGTATACAATTTTTTCTACATCATCATCATTATAAAGTACAGGCCATTTAAAACTGCTGATAATTATATATGATGTATCTTTATCTCTAACATCTGTCTCACTCTGCTTTCCATTTATGGAGCAGACTGCAGCCTGTTCCATATCGGCACAGTCGTGTTCCATTAACGGATATATAATCGTCTGCTTTGCTCCTGTTTCTTCTCTGTATTTCACGCCATCTTCTTCATAGTCTTTTACATTAGCCGCATTGTACTCTGATGTAACAACTGATGTATTTTCTCTATTCTTACCACATGCCACTGCCGTTAAGCTGCAGCACACCAGCAGGCCTGCAATTATCATTTTATTAAAATGCATACATATCCCCCTCTTTCATATAATAATAAACAGCACTATTGTATTAAGCACTATCAGCAGCGGAACCTCCCTGTTAGAATTCTTTTTAAATATATATCTTGATACAGCCATAGTTTCTATCGATACCAGTAAAGAATATAAGATATATACCCCAAGCTGCATAATCATATACTGTTTTATCGTTATGTATCTCAGCATTTTCCCAACTTTCATAAAAGACAGACTTATAAGCGGTGCATCTATATATGGCATTCCATATGTATGAGACATAACTGACATTTCTGTTATATTCACAATTACAGCTATAATTGCTGCTATTATACATACCGCACCTGATTTGACTGCCTTTCCCCATATTCTTCCCCTTGCTGATGAGCCAAGCAGCATGTTCATTCCGCTTTTATACTCTAAAGCATTTTCAGATTCAGCAATAAGCACTATTCCAAAGCCAAGTATTATGTATATAATAAGCTTTCTTATCTTCGCATTATCTCCTAATATCTGATTGTATCCTCTCTGTGACATAACGTATGCTTCTATTCCGTACTGTGCATTTACTTCTTCCACATAATTAATCTGTTCCATATATTCGTTCATGCTGTCAAGAAGTCTTGTTGAGTCCATATAATTATATACATATTTACTTACAGTATTTTCATCTATCTCACCTTTTTCAAATTGTTCCTGCGCTTCTTCAAGTTTTTCCGCAGCTTCTTTAACTTCTGCTTTCCTTAATTCTATAATTTCTGTAAATCCGCTGTAATCTTTTCCTCCATATTCCTGATAATATTCATCTTTTTTCTTTTCATCATCTGAATAAATTACTTTCTGGCTATTACATATAAATATTGTGATAAACACTACCACTGCAATTACGAGCCAGCCTTTTCCTGTTATCAGCAGCTTATATATTTCCTTACACAAATGTGGAAGCTGTCCCAGAAGTTTCTGTATGCCATGTCTGATTTTTTCAATAATCTTATCTATTACACCTGTCTTTTTACCCGGTCTGATATACTTCCCCATTATTATAAGAATGCTCATCATAAGCACTGATATTACCAGACATACAACACACAGCATAGCTGCCATGCCTGCTGATATATTACCATATACTATATTCTCATAGTCTTTAAGCATGGCATTGACATCCATTATATTTATTATATTAATCTTTCTGAATATTCTGAATCTGCTCTGCAAAGATATATTCTGATATGCATAAGCCTCTATTCCGGCAATAATCCCCACTATAACCACAGAACTTATTCTTTTTCTGCACAGTGCAAATATCACAGATACAATAAGCGATAATGTAATAATTATCATTGAATTAATAAAATATCTTATAAACAGATAAGTAATCACACTGACCGGGAGTGTATAACTGCTATATCCTGTAAGACACTGAACCGGCTCTGTTAATATTTTATTTCCTCCATATATGCACAGCATTCCACCCGCTGCACATATATTCATAATAAACATTTGTACAGCAATTATAATAAACATCGCAGCCACTGAACATGCCGAAAACCGCATGCGTCCATTCTTTGCCGTATATGTAAGCTGCCACATCCCATTATCTCTGTACTCGTATATGTTATAGATAACATATATCATCAACGCTAACATGACATATATAGATATATCATGCTGAAGATATTGCTCTATTGCCCTGCTGCTGACTTTCGTAACATTAACATCCTTAATTCTTGAATAATCTCTTTCTGTTTTATCTATATTAGCCACCGAGTCCGTTGTTCCAAACACGCTGAACTTTTTCATATTCTGTGCATTAGAAATAACCGCATTTACATTGTCACGATATCCCTCTATATATTCCGTTCTGATATCATATTCTTTTGCAAGTCTTTTATATATCCTTCTTTCATCTGAAGACAGGCTGTCCAGATGCTGTTTTCTTTCATCATCTGTATGTCCTGCCTCCAGCCAGTGATACTCTCTTACTTTCACATTATAATTATCTATTCCGCAATCTGAGAAGTCTCTTGCAACAACAGCCGCAACACATATAAATGCCGCGGCTATCATAATCATAATTGTTTTTTTATTAAGCAGCCTCCCCAGTTCCTTCATCTACCTAAACTCCTTAATATCCCCATTAGCAATGTCACTTTTATCAATATATATTATTGCGTCTTTTTTTAATGAAAACATAAACATTCTGGTCTTGTCACCATGCATTATCGCAAATATTTTCTCATCATCATCAAGTACTCTCCTGGCAATCAGCTCCCCATCCTTACTCAATTGATATATCGTATAATTAAGAGTCTGGCTCTGCTTATTAAAGTATTTTGCCGCATCTTTATATATTGTATCATCTAACCATATATATTCACCATCATATGTAAGAGTAAAACACTGACTTCCTTCAGGGTCTTCAAATATCTTTACGCTCTCACAACTATCTGTATTATACATATATATTCCTGTATCATCAAGCCTGCTGTAATATAGATTATGCATCTTAGAATCTATACAATATCCATATATGTTATCCGTAATTACACATTTAACATCATTGTCCTGAATCTGATATAATCCGTCACTTGATATCGAATACAAATCATTATCATCCTTTGATACATTCATCTTTATAAAATAAGTATTTCCACCATATGTGTTCAATGATTTTATTCCCAGCCCATACGATGTTTCGCTGTATATCCTTTTTGATTCCTTCGTCTGGATATTAAAAGCATATATCTCTACTTTTATATCCCCATTAATTCCTTCCTCATTCTCCTTGCTGATATATGCTGTATCCCCATTAAAACTTACATTTATTGTATCTGAACTGCCTGAATTGCATACATTTCCTAATACAATCCGTTCTGAACCATCAGCACTGATCTGCTCTAAATCCCCATTCATCCTAATCATATATATGAAAGAATTGTAGTAATATATTTTGGGCTTATATTCTGACATATCCAGATATGCCATACATTCCTTAGAATTATGTTCGCACTGTGGTTTGTTGCATAGAACTATGCTTTTCTGTTCCTCATTATCATAATATTTTAACAGATTAACCCCTGCCATTTCCTGCTCTGACATGTAATAATATCCCGTTGGACATTTTGTTACTTCATGCATTCCATTAGTAAAATACGACTGCGTCTGCTCCAAATCATTTTCCCCAGATATGTCTCCTTTAAATTCCGGTTTATTATGCTGCCCACAGGCAGCTAATAAAACAGTAGTTAATACCATCCCTATAAATAAATTAATTTTTCTCATATTCCCCCACTGAAAAACCTATAACTTTCAAAGTATATTATTTTCATTATGCCAACGCTTAATACAAGGCATATTACAAGCCTCATGATAAACTGCATAAGCATATACTGCCATATTGTCATCTGTATAGTGATACTGACCTGTCTGGCATACATACGCTGTAACTGTCAGCATTACCACAACAACCCATATAGTAATGCATAGTGCAACTATACACGCCATTGATATCAGACTTTCTTAAACAGCCTTATATACTTTGTCATTCAAACACCTGCTTCCAATCTCCACCAGTCTCTATATCATCTTTTTTCATATACATAAGACCTTCTGCATCGTTCATACTTTTATAAAATAAATACCTGTCATCCCCAAAATATAACGCCAATGCATCAGGACACAATATCTCATTAATAACATTTCCACCTTTATCAATAACTATATATCTGTTTTCTGAAAAGCCATATAATTCCCACATATAATAACAGTACTTATGATTATTAAGATAAATGTATTCTCCATCTGAAGATACACTACACATATCACATTGTTCTGTTGACTCCCATATTTTTTGTGATATATCACTTCCAATATCTATCTTGTAAAGTCCCTCTCCCGTAACAAAGTAATACATTGTTCCATCCACAACATAATAATCATTAATATTCTGTCCACTCACTTCTTCTATCTCATCATTGCTGCACGAATAGCTAAACAAACCTCTGCTATGCACACTCATGGCTTTATCTGATATAGAATCGGCTTCCCTCACAGTAAAAAATATTTTATCACCAAAACATTTAACATTAGTTATTGATATCCCTTTTCCAGTAACTTCATATACAATTTTCTTGTCTCCTGATGTCAGAGATACTTCTATTATGCTCTTTGTAGTCTCCCGCTCATCAGCAAGGCCACTCCCATCATATATAAAAGCATATTCTCCCTGAAAAACAGCTCGAATCGAGTCAACCCCATCATTAGGTATAAGTTCGCCTATAACTTCTCTTGTTGTTCCACTCTTATCCATGCGGCATAACTGTGCCATGCCATAAGAAAGTCCGAAATAATATATATATCCCCTATAATAATAGATGCTCCTCAATGCCGCTCCATTTCCAAAAAAAGCATTACACCCAGAAGATTTATGATCACACTCAGGTTTTGCACACACAGGTATAACATCATTTGTCTCCAGATTCAAAAACAACAACTTCTGTTCAAAATTCATGTAATAATATCCATCTTCAACGGCAGCCAGATCATACCATCCATCTGTATCCCAGTAATTCTGAAAATCACTGTCTCCTGTTACTCCGATAAGACTTGCATAATCTAAGCCCTTCTCTGCTTCTGTATTCTTATGGAGTAGAACATATGTCACCATCGCTCCCACCAATACTGCAATAAATATAATTGGAATCACATACCTAATGCCTCTTCTCTTCATTTAATATCATCTCCCTAGTAAATGAACTGGCTCACTAAAAATATTTTTCCATTCTTCGGCTTTTTCAATTTCTCTCTTATCTATATACATGAGCTGGTCTTCTCCCATACCCATGCACATATGTGTACAACGCTTTATATAAGCCTTTAATACCACATCTATTTTATTAATTCAATGCCAATTGCGTGAAATGACACTTTTCATGTTTAAAATAACATTTATTTAAATATTCTCATCAGTTATAATAACAATAGCTTAATTTTATGGAGATTGGATAATGAATATATTTATATGTGATGATGACAATTTGGTATGCGAGCAGATTAAAACTCTGTGCGAAAGTTATTATATTGAACATAAACTGAAAAGACCTGATATTTACATATTTCACTCTGGTGAAGACATTCTGGCTTCAGATATCAAACCCGATATTGTATATTTAGATATCCAGATGTCTGGCATAGATGGCATTGCCGTTGGTAATTCGCTTGTTAAATCTTATCCGGCAGCAATAATAATTATTATAACTTCCTTTCCGGAATATCTTGACGAAGCCATGCGCTTTCATGTATTCCGTTATATTTCAAAGCCTGTTGAAAGTAAACGTTTTATGCGTAACCTTGAAGACGCCATATCTGAATTCAATTCTATTGGCGGCAGGATTATTGTAAAATGTAAAGGCACAACATATATATTATCAGCAAAGGATATCATTATGGTGGAGGTTAATCCTCACCGCCGCAATCTTACTATTCACACGGTTTCAGATACATATACAACCACTCAGACTCTTGCCAGCATTAAATCAATGCTTCCGTCTGGGAGCTTTTATCAGAGCCATCGATGTTATATAGTAAATATGAATTATATTATGTCTTATAATAACAGCAGAATATATATGGAAAACAATCTTTGCGCTGATATTGCCTTGCGCAAGTATAATGATTTTTTTAATACCTATTCAGCATTTCTTACAACATTGCGCTAGTTTATTAATCAGAGGGGGATTCATGAATTTAATATTGTACTATTTATTTGTATATCTTATAGAAGCCATTATTCTATGGCTATACTGCAACCGGATATTTACTTCACGAAAGAACACATTTTTATCTCTTTTAATCACTATTGGCATGTTCAGTCTGCTTATACCTGTAGCAATTCTCACTAATGCGGCACTCAATGCATTTTGCTCATTCATTGTCTATCTGTGCTGCATCGTGCTTAATTATGATTCAAAACCGGTTTGGGCACTGTTTCATGCCCTTGCCCTGACAATTCTTATGGCATTATCAGAAGGACTTATTGCCGCAGCTATTCCTGACATAACGATATATGCATTCCGTGATGGAAACATACATAGTTCGGCATTTACATTTGTTATATTAAGCAAATCTGTCTATTTATGTATTTCACAGTTAGTAACCAGAATTTTCTCTAAAGATACAGTCAATAATGCTTCTATACGCAAAAGCACCCTTATGCTGTATCTGATACCTGTTATATCCTCTATCATTACCGTTTCTCTTGGCTATATATGTCTCAACGGTAAATTGTCTGGCTCTGACTCTGTTATTGTATTCATATGTCTGGTTCTGCTGCTCTCTATCAATATCCTGACTTTCTATCTCCAGCAGGATATCAGCCAGAAAAATGTTGAATATGCCAGATTGCAGATTGAATTACAGAAAGAGACTGACACTGAACATTATTATAATTATGTTCAGGAAGTTAATGAGAAACAGCACATTCTTATTCACGATATTAAGAACCACCTTAATACTATCAGCCAGCTGAATGATGGAAAACATATTGACGAAATAACCAGATATATCAATAACATTCTGGGAAGTGATGCACTAAGAAAATCCAAAAGATATTGCAAAATTGATATACTGAATGTAATTATCTCAAGATATGCCGAACAATGTAATAATTCAGGAATAAGCTTTGAGGCAGACATCCGCGCCAACACTCTTGAATATCTGCCCGCACAGGATTTCACTTCCATATTCTGCAATCTTCTTGATAACGCCATTGATGCATCCCTATCATGTTATGAACCATATATAGATTGTAATGTTTCTCTTATCAGAGGCGGCAACGCTGACCTTATAAGTATTGCTAACTCATGCAAATCATCTCCTTTAGGTCATGACGGAAAACTCCATTCCAGAAAGCAGGACACTGGTTTTCACGGATATGGTCTTAAAAGTGTAAAACGTATAGCAGATAAATATAATGGTCTGCTCAATTATGTTTACTCGGAGGAAAAGCAGGAATTCCGCGTTGTGGTTATGCTGGAGCATCCTCTTTAATATTCCCTTTTTTCACATTAGGCATTATAAGTTTCTCATATGAATATTTCCAGAGTTCTTCTGAGCCTTCTCCTGTTCGTGCATTTCTTTTTAATATCTGGCTAAGATGCACACCCTTTTCTGCCCAGCTTTTTCCTTTTGAAGCATCATTTAAAATTACAGGCTGGAAGTTATCCATAGTTCTTGCAAACTTTGCCTCTGGTGTTTCCTGTGCCTCGAATTCCTCCCACAATTCACGCATATATTTTCCCTGGTCTTCTGGAAGAATACTGAATATTCTGTCGGCACATTTTAACTCTCTTTCACGCTGTGTCTTCTTAGCATTCTCATCGTAAGCATATGTATCGCCTGCATCTATCTCTACAAGGTCATGTATAAGAAGCATTGTCATTGTGCGGAGCACATCAATCTTTTCGTTGGCATATTCAGACAACAGCACAGTCATAATTGCCATATGCCATGCATGCTCAGCGTCATCTTCCTTTCTTGACGCATCTGCCAGATACGTCTGTCTGCCAATGCTCTTTTCCTTATCAATCTCTCTTATAAACTCTATCTGTCTGTCAAGTCTGTCTTTATCCATGTTAACCTCTATTCCTGCGCTGCTTTTCAGCACATCTTAAGTTTCTGCTAATCCGTCAATTCCAGTGTCGCAACCTCGCCAACAACTATAATAGCTGGTGACGGGAAGTCTGCTGCCTTTACTTTTTCTGCAATATCAGAAAGTGTTCCTACAAGCTTCACATATGTGCCATCAGAATTATTACCATGAATTACTGCAACTGCAGTATCTTCCGGCTTTCCGTATCTCATAAGCTTTCCGGTTATCATATCTATGCTCTTTAAGCCCATAAGAAATACAAACGTTTCATCAAGCTTCGCATACGATTTCCACCTGATTTCCTCAACCTCCGGTGACAGATTATCTGCCGTATGTCCGGTAATCACATGAAATCCACGGCTTGCACCCCTGTGTGTCACCGGAATTCCTGCCATTCCACACAGACCGATACCTGATGTAACCCCCGGAACTTCATGCACTGGTATTCCATGTTCTTTAAGTGCAAGTGCTTCCTCTCCGCCCCTGCCGAACACATAAGGGTCACCACCTTTTAGTCTCACAACATATCTGCCTTCAAGAGCTTTTTCTACAAGAAGCTCATTAATCTCCTCCTGTGCCTTGGAATGTCTGCCGCTTCTCTTACCTGCGTATATCAGCTCACAGCTCTCCGGTGCAAATTCCAGCAGATGCTCATCAATCAAATCATCATACACTATAACCTCTGCCCGTCTTATCTCATTAAGACCTTTTATTGTGATGAGTTCATATGAGCCGCATCCTGCTCCAACAAGTGCTGCCCCCGGAAGCACTGTCTCACTCCTGTTATCAAAATATTTCTGTAAAAATGCATTTTCTTCCTTGCTGCTGCACACTCTGTCTGCTTTCATGCAGAATTCAGAAACTTCTCTTATAAATGCTGCTCTTTTTCTGTCATCATCTATCTTTTCTTTGGCAAGTGTCCTGACCTCTGAAAGATAATCTAATATGCTCTCTATATTATCAGATACATTTGCTTCAAAATCTCTTCTTAACTTAGCTGCAACATGCGGACTCTTCCCACCTGTAACAAAGCCTGCAACCATATCACCCTTCTGCACAATTGAAGGAAATATAAAATCACATAACTCCTGGTTATCCACAACATTTACAGGAATTGCCTTTTCTTTGCACAATCTTGCAGCTTCTTTATCCACTTCTTCACCAGCCGCCGCGATAACAAAGTCCGCATTTTCAATATCTTGTGGTGTGAATGTTCTTCTTTCAACACTTATATTATCGCAAGCCTGCACCACTGCCTCTATGTCAGAAACTATAGATGGTGCAACAACTTTAATCTTCACGCCAAAGCCCTTCAGCCTGCTTATCTTTCTTGCTGCCACCTTACCGCCACCGATAACAAGGCATTTCTCCCCTTCTATTTCTTTAAAAAACGGAAAATAACTCATCCTGTTCCCCTTTTTCTTGTATTTATTGTCATGATACATGAAACTGTTAATTTCTGTTTGCTTTAGCCTGATTTTCTTTGCTTGTTGTCATGATACCTATAAATAGTCGCATATTCAGCAATTTAGTGGGTAAATTTCATTTGTGACTATTATAATAGTGCTACATTTTTACTAAAAATGCCTACTAAATAACATATTCCATGCTTTTAGTAGGCATCTTGTATCGTATATTCTATTATTCTGCTTGAAAATGCCTACCAAATCAGCCCATCTCGCCACGGATATCAATCTTAGGCGGCTCAATTGGATAATTGCCTGTAAAACATGCGTCACAGTAACCTGTCTGTCCGCATATCATCTCACTTAACTTGTCAACCTCAAGATAGCCTAATGAATCTGCTCCAATAATTTCACAGATTTCATCTACAGAATGACCTGATGCGATAAGCTGGTCTTCTGAAGGAATATCTGTTCCAAAATAACATGGGTGAAGGAACGCCGGTGAACTTATTCTTACATGAACTTCCTTAGCACCTGCTGCCTTAAGAAGACTTACAATTCTCGCACTTGTTGTTCCTCGTACAATCGAGTCATCAATCATGACAACTCTCTTGCCTGCGACTGCTTCCTTAAGTACATTCAGCTTAACCTTAACGCTTGACTCTCTCTGTTCCTGCTTAGGCTTGATGAATGTTCGTCCAACGTAGTTATTCTTGATAAATGCATTACCATAAGGAATTCCTGATTCCATTGAGAAACCAAGTGCTGCCGGATTACCAGATTCTGGAACACCTACAACAATATCAGCTTCTACAGGATGAGTCTTTGCTAAGATTCTACCTGCATTAATTCTTGACTCATATACGCCCATTCCGTCAATCTTGCTGTCTGGTCTTGCAAAATATATGTATTCAAATATACATCTTGCTGTATTTTTCTGGCAGAGTGACTTATCAGACTTGATTCCGTCTTTAGTAATAGTAACAACTTCACCAGGCTCAACATCTCTTACAAACTCTGCACCTACAGTATCGAGTGCACATGTCTCTGATGATAAGAAATATGCATTATCTCTCTTACCGATACATAATGGCTTGAAACCAAATGGGTCTCTTGCTCCGATAAGCTTTCTAGGACTCATTACGATAAGTGAATAAGCACCCTTAATCTTCTTCATCGCATTTAACACAGCTCCCTCAACAGTAGGAACATTAAGTCTTTCTCTTGCAATTAAGTAAGCAATAACCTCTGAATCAATAGTTGTCTGGAAGATAGCTCCTGTATAAGAAAGCTCTTCACGCAGTTCAACCGCATTAAGAAGATTACCGTTATGTGCCATACCAAGAGTTCCCTTAACATAGTTAAGAACAAGTGGCTGCGCATTCTCACGGCTGCTGCTTCCGGCTGTTGAATATCTTACATGTCCGACACCTATATTACCATTAAGCTTTTCAAGCTTTTCAGGATTAAAGACTTCATTAACAAGTCCCATATCCTTATATGAAAGAACCTTTCCCTTAGGTCCTTCTGTATCACTGACTGCTATACCGCAGCTTTCCTGTCCTCTGTGCTGAAGGGCAAAAAGGCCATAATATATTGTAGATGAAACATCATTGCCATCGAAATCATATACACCAAAGACTCCGCATTCCTCATGAAGTTCATCTTCAGCATAGTGGCTGTCATTAATATCAATCTGATTCATAATTCTCCATTCCTTATTGACTGTGATTATTTGCGGGAAAAATCCTTACCAGTAAGAAGCTTATATGCTTCCTTGTACTTTTCAACTGTCTTCTCGATTACATCATCTGGAAGTAAATAATCACTGTCTGGATTAGCCTTTAACCAGTCTCTTACAAACTGCTTGTCATATGATGGCTGGCTCTTTCCTGCCTCATATCCTTCTAATGGCCAGAATCTTGAGCTGTCTGGTGTAAGCATCTCATCACCGATAACTACCTCACCATTCTCATCAAGACCAAATTCAAACTTAGTATCTGCAATAATAATACCCTTGCTTAAAGCGTACTCTGCACACTTCTTGTAAAGAGTGATAGTTGCATCCTTAATCTTAGTAGCATACTCAAGACCTTTACCTGGGAACTGCTTCTCAAGAACTTCTATACTCTTCTCAAATGAAATATTCTCATCATGGTCGCCAATCTCAGCCTTAGTACTTGGTGTGTAGATTGGTTCAGGAAGCTTCTCTGATTCCTTAAGTCCCTCTGGAAGCTTAATTCCACAGACTGTTCCGTTTTCCTTGTAGCTTGCCCAGCCACTACCTGTAATGTATCCTCTTACGATACACTCAACAGGAAGCATTGTAAGCTTCTTGCAAAGCATGCTTCTTCCAATATATTCATCCTTGTGGAAGAACTCTGGCATGTCATTAACATCAACCGAAACCATATGATTAGCAACAACATCCTTAGTATAATCAAACCAGAACTTTGACATCTGTGTAAGAATTGCTCCCTTTTCTGTAACCTTATTCTTTAAAATATGATCAAATGCTGAGATACGGTCTGTAGCAACCATAACAAGCTTGTCATCGCAATCATATACTTCTCTTACTTTTCCTTCATAGAGTAATTCACATTTTCCCATGAGTTCATCCATCCTTTTCTTCTTAATAAAATTATTAGTTAAAAAGTTATCAAACCGTAGTATTAATGCGGTTTAAAAACAAACAAAAATATTATATACCAGCGTCCATTCAAAATCAATAGACTTTATCTTTTGCAATAATGCATTGCGCATTACCTCATTAAAGTGTATTATTAAAAATATAAATATAGTCAGTTTTTAGAAGTGTACTATTTACTCGAATAACAATATTAAGATGGGAGATTTTATTATGGCTAATGGAATTGAAAAAAGACGTTTTAAAAGAATGAAAGCAGACCTTACACTTAATGTTTCTTCTCTTTTTAATCAGGACAACATGGAAATTAAGAATCTTGATTCACCTATCAAGGTAATCAATATATCTGAGGGTGGTATAGCATTTGAATCAAAAAGTATGCTTCCTATCAACTTTTATTTTAATGCTGCTCTTAATCTTGGCTCTGAAACAGATACTCTTTACAGTGTTGTCAAGATTATAAGAAGTCAGCCGATTGAGGGCACTGACAATTATCTTTATGGCTGTGAGTTTGTCGGCATGGCACCGATTCTTGGTTATATCTTTGATGAATACGAGGCTGAGATTGAAGCTGGTGAAAAATAAAAGGGACTAAAGGCAGCCAGTAGTGGCTGCCTTTTCATTAAAATCTTATATCTATTCTATTCGGAATCACTATTATTCTTGCTAAATCAACCGTATTGAATGTATGCTCCGTGGTCTGAAATTCATTCGGTAATGTTCCATATATTTTCACATCACATATTTTCCCCATTCCAAGAATCCTTGCTATACTCTCAATATCACTAATCTGATTTAATTCCACTATTGTTTTAATTAATCTCGGAGTACTATAAATCACTATTTTTCTGCCAGAAAACTGTGTTTTAGTTTTTTCAAACAGATTGCTGACAACTGCACGTGCACCTTTATCTTCGGTAATCATGTTATATTTGTAATCAGATTCGCCAGGAATATGTGACAAAATATGTAAGCAAACAGCCAACAGTTCTTCTCCAAGATTATCTGATTGCGTCTTATTGTTTCTCACCGCTTTAAAAAAATCTGCAAATACATTGCCTGTGCTTAAGCCTTTTCCCTCTTTTAACTTTCTTTTTAAGTTATTATTATCTGCCAGAGTCATTTCAATAGTACTTGTAGGCACTCCCAGCATTCTTACAGCCCACATCAGATAACTATTAATGCATTCTGCTGTAGAAAAGCATTCACTTAACACCTCAAATAAATCTTCCTCATTCATCACAATAACTTCAACACCATGAACATCAACCATTCTTTTTATGAATTCAATGTACTGCAGGTTTAACTCACCGCTTACTGATGCCAATTCCATCAATATACATCTGGTAATAACAACAACTCCACATTCTTGCTTAATATACCTGATTATATAGTCCGCATCATCAGGCAACAGATTCGAATGCCCTCTAAACGAACATGTATCATAAAAGAACACTTTTTTATATGTGTATAATAAGGCTCTGGCAATTTTATCCGGTTCAGTTGTGACTTTTGATTCAATTTCGTTCCAATTCTTTGGTTTCTCTAAATAGACCGCTGCCACTCTTATTCTTTCCCCCTTATCCTCTTACTAAGGGTTCTGATATTTGTAATTACCATATCAAATGTTCTCTGATTAATATATCCCCCCTCAATATATTCTTTTCCAATATTACCAACTAATCTTTCAACATTCGGAAAATCGTCTCTGCATGACGGTTGAAAAATGCTTTTATCCAACCAGAGTTCATCAAACTTTTCAAACACATCCTCCTTATTTACAAACATCAGCTCACCTGACATTTCTTTCATATCAATTAATTGAAGCTCGCAACATCTTATTAATGTAGCCATATATGGTGTCTGATAGTAATTCATAAGCTTGCAAATAGTATCTGATATTCCTTGTGATTCTCCCCTGAATTTATCAAACATTCCCCTGAAGCTGTTCTCCGGCATCAGTAATGCTCCTGCAAATATATTCGCAGCATGTTCATCTTCACTCTCATAATAATACTCATTTGCAAACTCTATTTTAGATTTAAATTCATTTTCCTGAAAGAATACATGATATATCTCATGTGCAACTGCAAAATTGTTATTAACCCTTGGAAGTGAAGAGTTAATAACCACATACCCCAATCCATCTCCTTTATAGCACAACGCACCAATTTCATCATCCATAAATGGCATTTCAAAAACTATAAAACCTCGTCTTAAAAAAACTTCTCGCACCAACAATAAAACATCTCTTACATCGCTATCCGACCTGATATTCATTACTGCACAGAATTTTCTTATCTTAACCTCTATCTCATCAAGATTCACCCTGCTATATTCAATTATACTCTTAAAACGATTAACATCCATCTCCTACTCCTATAAAGACTGCTCAAAACGACTCTTAGCACTTAAAACCTCATCAATATTCTCCATAAAATTCAAAAGTAACGCTGCCATTTTCTCTTGTTTTCCCATTGGAGAACCAGCATAGAAAGCAATGCGTTCATTATCAAAAGAAGCAATATCAGGAACAGCTATATCTTCATTCCAGAAAAATTCAACGCTTTTACCTAGAGCTGTCGCAATTGCCATCATATCATTTCCTGTTGCATCCTGTTTTCCTGTCAGAATCCGCGAAAGCTTCTTTGTATCTATTCCACTTTTTTTGCTAACGTAGTTTTGTTTGATTTTCATTTTTGACAGATATTCATTTACATTTTCAACATACTTTGTCATCCTATTCACTCCCAGTCGAATATACATTTTTCTATGATATTTTTCTTCATTTATTATAAACACATTTTAAATCCTGATGCAAGCTTTTAATCTTATTTATTGGGATTTTTAATAGATTTCATCTTTTGATTTTCAATTTTATCTTGTATGTCATCTTATGGTATCTTATATTTAGGGAATTTTAGCACATTGTTGACAGCAATATTTACTTCTAGTAACATATAGTTATATTATAGTTCGGAAATAAATAGTTAAACATGACAGTATGCACATAAAAAGGAGGTTTTTATATGCACAAAACAAAAAAAGCAGCATTTCTTTCTCTTATAATCTTAATAATAATTATAGCTGCATTATTACTAAGACCTCGCCACATTAAGCTTGACTTATCAGATAACAGCAATATTTCAATTGTAAGAGAAGGAAACGAAATAAGTCTGACATCTGATGAAAAATCACAATTAATTGATATAGTAGAAGATATAACTGTTATGCCATGGCTATTTGCGCCTGCATCTGGATGGACTTACAGAATATTATATACCAGCGCGGACAATCGTACTAACAGCATTATTGTGCTTGACAATAAAGTCACAATTAACAGAATGAGCTATCATCCTTTCGGAAAGTCTGCATCACTTGTCACAGATTTTCTTGATACTATATATAACAGAAGCCTTGTAACAATCAATATAGACAACGCTGACAGCATTACTGTCATCAACAAATCTAATGGAAAAACTGGCGTTTTTGAAGGTGCAAGACTGAAAGATTTAACAGACGCTTTAGCTTTCACGCCTTCTCACCCAGTTACTTTTCATGATGACAATGATTCTTCTGTTCAGTATGTACTCAACATACAATATAAAGATGGCTCTTCTGAAGAACTGTCTATTGTAAAATGCCCTGCAATTCTTTACAAAAACCAGTATCTGAGTGTTGACTTATATGCATTGGAATTGATTCAGGAAGAAGTTGGCAACTAATGCAATATGAGAGCCATCGGCTAAATACGAACAATTATTAGCAGCCCAAACTGAAAAGAAAAATTAATACACAACGCATAAATCCCAGCAGCACATATATCAGTGCTGCCGGGATTTTTTTATAATATCTCATAAGTTGTCTGTTCACTTGTAAGACAATCACATCCAACACGATTCTCACCACTTGTAACAAATGATGAAGCCTTAATGTGTATGTCAGCGATTGTCTCCGGCATATCCTTTAACGGTTCAATAACAACCGCTTCCTTTGCTCCGAGGCAGTTAATTCCCTCGAAATTAATATTCTTAAAATAAGGAATATCGTCCTTGTCAATTCCGTTAATCTCTTCATTTCTGTTAAGCAAATTAAGCACATATGACATTGTAAGAATTATTGCCTGTTCCTTAATATCAACCATATTAATATTCTTTACATTAATATTCTCGATAACGCCGCCTCGTCCGAGTGCACTCTTAATGCGGACTCCGACATCAGTTCCAAGAAAAGTACAATTCTCTACCAGTACATTTTTAATGCCTCGACTCATCTCACTTCCGATAACGAAGCCTCCATGTCCCTTATTGACAAGGCAGTCATGGATATATACATCCTCGCAAGGACCTTCAATCTGTCTTGCTACGGCATTCTTGCCTGACTTTAAACAGATTGCATCATCACCTGTTTCAAATGTACAGTTGTGGATATGAACTTTCTTGCATGATTCAACATCAATTCCATCACCGTTCTGCGCATAATATGGATTGCTCACCGTAACATTTCTTACTGTAAGATTCTTACAGAAAAATGGGTGTATATTCCATGCCGGTGAATTCATAAATGTTACACCATCAAGAAGAATTCTTTTACAGTGACGAAGGCTTACCATTACTGGTCTGTAGAAATCATAATATTCGCTTGCTTTCTCAAGTGCATTCTCAGCGTCAAGCTGGATATTATGCTCATTACCTTTAAATGAGCTTTCTGTCGGCATCCATATGCCGCCCTCTTTAGTATCAATTGTATACTGGCTCTTTTTCATAAGAGCCTCCCACTGTCTGTCAGTCATCTTAAACTGTTTTACAGGGCGCCACAGATCACCGCTTCCATCAATAACACCGCCACCGGTTATACCGATGTTAATAGCATTTTCAGCTGTGATAGGAGACTTGGCTCTTATACACTCCTGACCTTCATAGTTAGTGATAATAAGTGGATACTGGTCAATATCTTTAGAAAATTTAAGTATTGCATTCTTCTCAATTCTTAACTCAACATCGCTCTTAATCTCGATTGGCGCTGTAAACCAGATTCCCTCAGGAATCACAACAGTTCCGCCGCCCTTTTCTGAGATATAGTTAATAGCCCTGTTTATAGCATCAGCATTTCTTGATGCATCTTCAATAGTATAGCAGTATGGTCTTGCACCATAGTTGTCAACATATACTATTCTGTCAACAAATGCTGGGAGTTTTACATCAAAATTAACTTTTTTCATTCCACATCTCCTTTTAGTTTTAAGTTCATGTGTTACTTTAAAAGCTCCTGTAACAAAGCATTTACCATTCCCGGATTAGCCTTGCCCTGCATTGCCTTCATTGTCTGTCCGACAAGATAGCCGATTGCCTGCTTTTTGCCGCCTTTATAATCAGCAACTGACTGTGGGTTATCAGCAATAACCTTCTCAACTGTTGCTCTGAGCGCGCCTTCATCATTAACCTGCTTTAAACCGTGTTCTTCAACATATGCGTCAACATCAACATTTTCTGCAAATACATGCTCAAATATTTCTTTAGCTGCTGCATTGTTGATTTCCTTTTTCTCAACAAGAGTAATAATCTTGGCAAGGCTTTCAGGTGAAAATGTTAATTCCTCGGCTCTGAATTCTCTTCCAGTCTTAGCTGATTCTTCCTTCATAAGTCGCATTGTCTCGCCCATAATCCAGTTAGAAACCTTCTTTGGCTGGTTGCAGATTGCTGTAGCTTCCTCAAAGATTTCTGTGAACTTCTTAGAATCTGTAAGAATCTCTGCATCATATTCAGGAAGTCCGAATTCTTCAATATAACGTGCCTTCTTCTCGTCCTTGAACTCTGGCTGTTTTGCCTTAAGCTCTGCTAAATACTCATCACTGATGTGAATTGGAACAAGGTCTGGATCTGGGAAATATCTGTAATCCTGCGCATCTTCTTTTGAACGCATAGCATATGAATATTCCTTGTCATCATTCCATCTTCTTGTTTCCTGTACAACCTTCTCGCCTGCTTCGATTAAGTCAATCTGTCTAGCTGTCTCGGCCTTAATTGCTCTTTCAATCGCTGCAAATGAATTGAGGTTCTTAGTTTCTGTTCTTGTTCCGAACTCCTCTGAACCACGCTCTCTTACAGAGAGGTTGACATCAGCTCTCATAGAACCTTCCTGAAGCTTGCAGTCAGAAGCACCAAGATACTGGATTGTTGTTCTTAACTTAGTAAGGTAAGCAATAACTTCTTCTGCTGAACGCATGTCTGGTTCAGAAACAATTTCGATAAGAGGCACACCTGAACGGTTATAATCTACATATGACACGCCTTCCCACTCATCATGAACAAGCTTTCCTGCATCCTCTTCCATATGAATCTCGTGGATTCTTATTGTCTTTTCTGTTCCATCTGATAATGTAACATCAACATGACCGTTACGGCAGATTGGAAGATAAAGCTGTGAAATCTGATAATTCTGTGGGTTATCAGGGTAGAAATAATTCTTTCTGTCAAACTTGCAGTCCTGTGTAATTGTACAGTTAGTTGCAAGTCCTACTGCTGCTGCATATTCTACAACCTTCTTATTAAGAACAGGAAGAGAACCTGGCATACCTGTACACACAGGGCAAGTATGTGAGTTAGGTGCTCCGCCGAACTCAGTTGAGCATCCACAGAAAATCTTTGTCTTAGTAGCTAATTCAACATGGACTTCAAGTCCGATTACAACTTCATAATCTTTCATACTTATGCCTCCCTCCTATTCAAATCTTCCTCGTGCCTGCTCATAAGCGTAGCCTGCACGGATAAGGTTATTTTCTTTAAAGCAGTCACCAATGAGCTGTAAGCCAATTGGAAGACCATTCTTGTCCTTGCCGCATGGAACTGAAAGTCCCGGAAGTCCTGCAAGGTTTACTGAGATAGTGTAGATATCTCCAAGATACATTTTTATTGGGTCTGATAATGATGAACCAAGCTTTGGTGCTGTTGTAGGTGCAACAGGTCCAAGAATTACATCGTATTTTGCAAATGCTTCATCAAATGCTTTCTTAATAAGAGCCTTAACTCTTAATGCCTTAAGATAATAAGCGTCATAATATCCTGAACTTAATACGAAAGAACCGAGCATGATTCTTCTCTTAACCTCTGCACCGAAGCCCTCCGAACGTGTCTTTTTGTACATGTTGTGGAGTCCTTCGTATTCTTTAGTTCTGTATCCGTATTTAACACCATCGAATCTTTCAAGGTTAGAACTTGCCTCTGCTGCTGCAATTGTATAGTAAGTAGGAATTGCATACTCTACAAGGCTTAAATCAAATTCTTCTACGATTGCGCCCTTGCTCTCAAGAACTTTGGCAGCGTTAAGAACAGCTTCCTTAACCTCAGGGTCAAGACCTTCTCCAAAATAATCTCTTGGAATACCAATTCTCATTCCCTTAACATCATCAACTAATGCCTTTGTAAATGAATAATCATCTCTTCCAATTGATGTTGAGTCCTTATCGTCCTTGCCTGCGATAGCTTCCATGATAGTTGCACAGTCAGTTACATCCTTACATAAAGGTCCAATCTGGTCTAATGATGAACCATAAGCGATAAGTCCGTAACGTGAAACTGTTCCATAAGTTGGCTTTAAGCCTACAACACCACAGTAAGAAGCTGGCTGTCTGATTGAACCACCTGTATCAGAACCAAGTGCTGCAAAACACTCATTAGCTGCAACTGCCGCAGCAGAGCCACCTGATGAACCACCAGGTACATGCTCAGGATTACGTGGATTCTTAGTTGCACCAAATGCACTTGTCTCAGTTGTAGAGCCCATCGCAAATTCATCCATGTTAGTCTTTCCGATAATTACTGCTCCTGCATTTTCAAGTCTTACTACTGCATCTGCTGTGTAGGTTGGAACGAAATTACCAAGTATCTTAGATGAGCATGTAGTAAGCATGCCCTCTGTACACATATTATCTTTGATTGCAAATGGTACTCCGGCTAAAGGTCCTGTAAGCTTACCTGCCTTGATATCCTCATCTGCTTTCTTAGCTGCTGCAAGAGCTTTTTCCTTGTCAAATGTGACATAGCAGTTAAGCTCATCTTCAGATTTTTCAATCTGTGCAATAACAGCTTCCATAGCCTCTGTTGCTGTTGTCTCACCCGCTTTAATCTTAGCAGCCAGTTCAACAGCTGTATAATCTAATAAACTCATATGCGTCCTTTCTATGATTCAACAGTTTTAGGTACAATAAATCCTGATTCATTACATTCAGGTGCATTAGCAAGAGTTGCCTCGCTTCCGTCACCATTAGTAACAACATCTTCTCTCATTACATTATTAACAGGGAACACATGTGACATAGGTTCTACCCCTGTAGTATCAAGCTCACCAAGCTTGTCAATATAATCAAGCATGCTCGCCATATCCTTCTTGGCAGCTTCCTTCTCTTCATCAGAGAGTTCAAGCTTGGCAAGGATACCAACATACTCAATTGTCTCATCACTAATTACATTAGCCATGTGTGCGTCTCCTTTCGTTGTCGTTATATACGCCTGGAGAAATTGGATAAATCATCACAAGACACGCTTGCGCTACTTGTCGCACGCAGCGGTACTAAGCGAAATCAGCCACCTCCGTCCGGAAAGCAAGCTTTCCGACTCCGCCAGCCGATTTCGCTAAGTGCCGGCGGCTCCAAAGTGTCTTGTTCACGCTTTATCCAATTTCTCCAGGCTCACACATCTACCCCGGAACGAGACGCGACATCGCTTTGCTCGTCGGGGGAGTGAAAACCTCCACTCTTTCTCTTAGGAAAGTTTATATTAAGTCAGGTATTGGTGGTCGAATGGCAGGCGGCAGGATTTTTTATAAATTCACAAGCAAGGTGCTTTGGAGCCGCCGGCACTTGGTAAGCTGGGACAGTTGGCACAAAGTGCCAACAAATCCCAGCGAACCTAGTGTCCGCTGCGAGCGACAAGCAGCGAAAGCGTGCCTGCGGTGAATTTATAAAAATCCTGCAGTCGTCCGTCCGCCAACTAATCCCTAACCTTAATATGAACTTCCCTAAGCTGCTGCTCTGTTACCTCATTTGGTGCTCCGCACATTAAATCCTGTGCTGTTCCACTCATTGGGAATGGGATTATTTCACGGATATTTTCTTCATTTCTAAGGAGCATAATCATACGGTCAACACCTGGTGCCATACCTGCGTGTGGTGGTGCACCGAACTGGAATGCATTGTATAATGCTCCGAATTTTGCCTTTAATACTTCTTCATCATATCCGGCAATTTCGAATGCCTTAACCATTATCTGCATGTCATGGTTACGAACTGCACCTGATGATAACTCTACACCGTTGCATACGATATCATACTGGTATGCAAGAATATCAAGTGGATCTTTTGTATTAAGAGCCTCAAGTCCACCCTGTGGCATTGAGAATGGATTATGTGTAAATCCAATCTTCTTAGTTTCTGGATCTCTTTCGAACATTGGGAAGTCATTAACGTAGCAGAATCTGTATGCATTTTTCTCAATGAGATCAAGTCTCTCACCAAGTTCGTTTCTGATTTGTCCTGCGAAGTACGCAGCTCTGTCTTCCTTATCAGCGATGAAGAAGATTGTATCTCCTGGCTGAAGTCCTGCAAGGTCTTTAATTTCTCCCTTGAGTTCTTCTGGAATAAATTTATCAATTGGTCCCTTGTAGCTTCCGTCTTCAAGAACCTCAAGGTATCCAAGTCCGCCCATTCCGATTCCTGTAGCGAACTTAAGTAACTTCTCATGCTGTCCCTTTGAAAGCTTTGCATGTACATTGATTGCTCTTACAGTCTTGTTCTGGAAAGGCTTGAATGTACATTTGTTAAAGAATTCTGAAAGGTCAATAATTCTAAGCGGATTACGAAGATCTGGCTTATCTGAACCAAACTCAAGCATTGCCTGCTTGTAGCTGATGATTGGATAAGGTGCCTGTGTAACTTCATATCCTTCTGGTGCGAATTTTGCAAATGTTTCTGTAAGAACCTCTTCACCGATTCTGAATACATCTTCCTGTGTAGCAAAGCTCATCTCGAAATCTAACTGGTAGAATTCTCCTGGTGAACGGTCTGCTCTTGCATCCTCATCTCTGAAGCAAGGTGCAATCTGGAAATATTTATCAAAGCCAGATACCATAAGTAACTGCTTATACTGCTGTGGTGCCTGTGGAAGAGCATAGAATTTGCCCTTATATTTTCTTGAAGGTACGATATAATCTCTTGCGCCCTCTGGTGATGAAGCACAAAGGATAGGTGTCTGGATTTCAAGGAATCCCATGTCTGTCATCTTCTGACGAAGGAATGCGATAACCTTTGATCTGAATATCATGTTATCCTTAACCTTCTGGTTTCTTAAATCAAGATATCTGTACTTAAGACGTACATCCTCTCTTACTTCCTTAGAAGTCTGTACTTCAAATGGAAGCTGCTGGTATACCTGTCCAAGTATTGTAATCTTCTTAGCTTCAAGCTCGATTGTTCCTGAAGGAATCTTAAGATTATAAGTTTCCTCATCTCTCTGCTCCATAATACCCTCGATAGCGATACACTCTTCCTTATGAATACCATCAAGTAATGTTGTATCACGAAGTACTACCTGAAGTACTCCATACATATCTCTTAAATCGATAAACGAAACTCCTCCGTGGTCACGGATGTTCTCAACCCATCCTGCAACCTTTAACTCCTTGCCGATGTAACTTTCATTAACTTCACTTAAGTTAACATCTCTGTACATGTTTGCCATTGCAATCTCCTTTCTTTTCTGGACAGGTAAAAATGTTGTTTCTGTCCGATTTCTGTTTAATATAACTACATCCCAGAAAAAACTAAAACCCCGGGATGTAAAAAACATCCCGGGGCGAATAAACTTATGTTATCCGCGGTACCACCCGCATTGAAAGGCTCTTAAACCTTTCATCTCATTGCACTTAACGCGTGTAACGGAATGACCTACCCAGCCGTTCCCCCGGCTGCTCAACCATTCAACTCCAGAGCGTTCCTCTTAACAATTCCCTGCGTATGCTTTCAGTCGGTGGCATCACTTTCCTGTCAGGTTCCATGAAAAGAAGTCTCTTTCACAGTCTTTGATATATTCATATAGTTAAATGATAACATAGTCAATATCACTTTTCAAGTGCGAATTTTCCCTGTATGAAATTAATATACATTTTTATGAATTATGATGGTACTTTTCTCAATTTATTATCTTAATTAAATAAGCTTAATTGTCTTTACCATTGCATCCATATTCTTCTTTATTAGCTCAATCTTATCTGCTGGCTGTGACTGTTCCTGCTCAAGACCGAAGAAACCAACGGTTTCAGGACCAGCCTCAAGTACATATCCATATATATAACAATCCCATGTGGTATCTTTGTCACTGCTTGATTTTGCTAATGTAAGCTTTCCTTCGAATTTCTTCATCTTTATTCCATTAATATCTACATCGGTTACTGAAGCAACTTTCACAGGAACATCCTTTGTATATCCACCTATATGTTTAGAAATACCATTGTCACTCCACAAAAGCTGTGAGACACTTTTTTCTATTTGCTCCCCTGTAACAGATGTAAGAGGTAAAGTACTTTTCCCATCAAATATTCCTGATATATAAAGGTCTGTCTTATCTTTTGAATTAAATATTATCGACCCAGCTGTTCCAGTACATGTATATCCTTTAGGAATCTGTGCTGTAAATCCATTAAATATACTAATTTGACTTTCTAACTGGTCATTACTCTGACTAATTGATTTTTCTTCGCTCTTAGAACTGCTTTCCTGCGTCTGGCTAACCTGTGAGTTCCCTTCATTACCAGCAGTTGTTGTATTCTCCTTCTTCCCACATCCTGCTAATACTGATGTAATCATTAATGCTCCCATTACTGCACATGTTAACTTTTTCATTTCATTATTCTCCTTTAATCATTATTATTTATTGATTTATTATCAATATCCTGCTGTTCCCTTATACTTAACGGTATACCATTTTGTTCCTGATAGCTGACTCGTTGTTGTTTCTGCCATAAATGGTAATGCCATCATAAGTGGCTTGACTTCAACTGTTGAAAAGTGAGAATATGGGCAGTGCAATAGTAGCTTTATATTCCCAATATTGCCATAAGCTATTGCACCTCCCTCATTATTCTTGATTACTTATTAATCTGTATTGTCTGAACCATTGCATCCATATTCTTCTTTATTAAAGCAATCTTATCTGCCGGCTGTGACTGTTCCTGCTCAAGTCCATAAAACACCATGGTATTTACCCTTGTTTCAAATACATATCCATATATATAACAATCCCATGTTGTATCCGTATCACTACTTGACTTAGCCAATGTAAGCTTTCCTTCAAACTTCTTCATCTTTATTCCATTAACCTCTGTGTCAGCAACTGATGTTAATGTCACAGGAACATCTTTTGTATATCCACTTATTTGTTCTGAAATACCATCATCAGTCCATACATGCTGTGATATATACTCAGATATCTTTTCTTTAGTTATATCTGATAATGGCTCTGTTTTCTTTGTATCCAAAATTTTTGATATATACAAATCAACCTTATCATTTGCATTAAATATTATTTTCCCTGAATTTCCTATTTTTTTATATCCATTAGGTATTTGTGCTGTATATCCTGTAAAATTTTCACTTTTACTCTCTAACATCGCTTCACTTGAACTTGTCTGCTTTTTTTCACTCTTAGAACTACTTTCCTGCGTCTGGCTAACCTGTGAGTTCCCTTCATTACCAGCAGTTGTTGTATTCTCCTTCTTCCCACATCCTGCTAATACTGATGTAATCATCAATGCTCCCATTACTGCACATGCTATTTTTCTTGTCTGCATTTTAATCCTCTCCTCATTCTCATATTGTACAATTCTTACATAGAATTATCGTGAGAATTATAGCACTCCCCCCATTGTAAATATTTTTATAGTATATCGCGTCTTTTTATCAATCTGAAAAGCAGACTGCCATGTTCATAATAAATCCATTTATGTCTGTTTCAAGACTTCTATCCCTAACTCTTTATGAAAATATTGTAATGTTGAAAATCCATATTTTCTATCAAACATTTTTTTATGTAGCTTTCTTTTCCCATTCATACATTCCATATATTCTTCTACATAATCAAGTGCATCTTTTTTTATTCGTTCTAAATTTATCATCGTCTCATTATACTCATCTTTATCAACGATAGCATCTGTAGAATCCAAATAATTTGTCTTAGTTATAATGATTATTTTACTATAGTCCAATCCCGATTTATGTGCTTTAGATCTTTTGGTTTTTGAAAAATGAAAAGCATATGGATGATGTATTTCTGTTCTATATGGAATGCATATAAAAAAGTCATAATGAGTCTGAAATAATAAGCAATTATATGCTCTCTGGTTCTTCTTCAATACTTCTCTATATGGCGGATCAGGATATGCATTATAAAAATGTTCCGTCAACCTAAGAATCTGATAATCATTCTGTGGTAAATTCATTCAATTGTCTCCTCTGGAAATAGCCACTCGACTGAGTAAAAAGAAACGAGAGACTATACAGCCTCTCGTAATTAGCTTCATCATTCGGTCACTTTTTATTTTACCGTCCTGTCGGAACCGTCACAGGACTCATCATTCGGTCACTTTTTATTTTACCGTCCTGTCAGAACCGTCACAGGACTCATCATTAATGACGAAGAAGAACATTTCTGTTCTCAATTGTATTATATGCTTTTATAGCATAAATATCAATACTTTTTATTTAATTTTTATTGAATTTCTATCTTATGTTCCTTTATGTATTCCCCAATCTTCATATCAGAAGCAAGTATATGATTAGACAGCCAGCCGAGCAAAAATCCGATAAGGTCCATCAGATATTCCTCCTGATTATCATCCATTGCCTCAAGCTCTCTGAAATCAATATTTACCAGCTTCTCAACAAATGCCGCATGCGCCCTTTTCTGGGTTGCAAGTCCAGGATAGCCGATTTTCTCCATCAGCTTCTCCTCATCGCTGAAATGTGTCTCTGTATACTCTCTCAATTCAGAAAGAAGTCTTATTATTTCATCATATTTATCATGAAGCAGCTCTGCGTGTATTACATCATTAGTGTCCCTGATAATATCAAAAAGATGCTTATGCTCCTCATCGACAAGCTCAATTCCTGTTATATATTTGTCTGTAAATGCAAATGCGTCATCAACATTAGTTTCTGGTGCCATCTTTCCAATCATCATGTCGCTGCTCAAGATGTGGCTGTAAAGCCATTTTGTAAGATAAAGCAGCAGCTCATTAAGCGAATTTCTTGCTGCCTCCGGCGATGATTCATCCAACTGGAATGAATTAATCTTCTCTGCAAATGCTTTGTGTTCCCTCTGCTGTATCGGCAGCTCCGGGTCATGGATGCTCTTCATATATTCTTCTTCATGTGCAAAATGTGTCACTGCATAATCTTTAAGATTAGCAATAAGATTCTTTGCAATTGACGCAGCATTATCCGTTTCCTTTACCAGTGCAAATGCTTCATTAAGCATCTGGAACAATCTTCTGTGTTCATCATCAATGTTATCAATATGTATCATACAATCTTCTGTAAATTCGTACATTATTAATTCTCCTTGTCCTAATATTTTCTTGTATTATATCACTTATTATATCACTATTTTAATTTAGCTTTAATTTCTTCTATATCATAGTCTGGTGCTGACGCTATAACTGCATCATAGATTGGTTTGATATCAGCTTCTTCCTCCTCAAGCTCTGAGGCTATTATTGGGAGAGTCTTGGATTTTTTCACTTTCTTGATAATCTGCGTAATTACTTTAATGCACTCTCCTTCCTCAATTCCTTCAGCTACGCCTTCCTCTCTTGCTTCATCAGCCAGAGTCTTTCTCACTTTTTCCTCTTCATAGTCATATATACTCATTTCAACAATCTCCTCTCTGTGCTCTTTAAAGAAATCAACAAGTATATTTTGTTCTATGCATTCGTCTATCGCCTGTATTACCGCTTCCCTGACATTCATTTTCTTTACATCTGTCTTATTTCTTACTTTTTCAACAAATGTCATATAATCGCGAAGGCTCTTGCATTTATTAAGGATTTCTGCATTTCCATTAATGTCTATAACTTTTACTTCAAGGTCAATCTGCGGATTGTCCACATGTCTTTCAAACATTTCAGCAAGTGTGAGTTTATCCCTGTCCCACTTTTCTTTGCCATTGTAGAATGTTACGAAGTATGGCACCGGAATCTTTATCATTGTTCTTCGGTGAAGCAGCTCATTTCCAAACATTTCCCTATACACATCTGACAAGTAATGCATGAAGCGCAGCGGCATATTTTCGTTCTTGCTTGATTGCTGCTCGAACATGTACAGGCTCATATTCAGCACAAATGAAGCATCGTTTTTGTACTTCATATACGAACCGTCTTTTAATGTCGTCACCTCCAGATCATCCACATTGGTGTAATTGGAATCGTTAAGTGCGTTATAAAGTTCAAGCAAATTGTTCTTGTCCCGGTATAGCATGCAGAATACATTATCCTTGTATTTAACTGCTACATTGTCTTTTTTCTCTGCCATAGATATCCTCCTCTTTCTCTCTTGCAGGCTGATATCCACACATTTTATACACTTGTACTATTAATTGTATCTCTATGTATAGTATATTAGCATTTATGGATATCTAATACAAGCCCGCTTTATTTAATTGTGTCCTGCTGGGTAGTCTGAATGAATATTCAGTCCTGATAGGCAATGCACGCTGGATAATTGTGTATCCGGATGCATTGCTTAAGATAAAAGATTTGCATCGACAATTCTTTTAATATATTAATACCACTATCATCTATATATGTCAATTGTTTTGTAATTATTGTTTTAAAATTGAGCTGGTGGAGTTTGGAACGATAATGTGGCTACCTTCAAGCTTGACTTTTAGATATTCTGGTGCTATCTTGCAGGCAGTAACATTTTGCTTCGCAAAACAAGGAGACAATACCTCTGCTCCTGCATGGGCGCAAGCCACGCAAGCGTAGCTGGCATTTTGCTCCGCAAAACAAGGAGGTATGTATGAATATTTATCTTGCTGGAGATTCAATTGTACAGGATTATACTGAAGAAGAATTTATTGCAGGCTGGGGGCAGTTTCTGCCACGCTTCTTTAAGCCTTATGTAAATGTATTTAACTATGCCAAAGGCGGCAGAAGTTCAAGACTTTTTATTAATGAAGGAAGATTTGACGAGATTGACAGACACATTCAGGCTGGCGACTATCTTTTTATAGAGTTCTGCCATAATGACGATGATTCCAAAGATTACAAATCTATGTTTAACCGTCAGACACCACTTGGCTCTCCTGATGAGTCAGGACGATTTCCAGTTCTGCCCGGAATTAAGATGTCCAAGGATTATATTCCTCCTGAATATATTGAGGCACTTAATAATGATGATTCGATAACTGATAAACAGGCTGTTCTTAACAGTGTTCTAGCCATAAACCAGTCTTATCCATATGACACTTACTATCCATACTCAAAAGACGCTTCTATGGGCAGTTACAAATGGTTCATCAAACAGTTTATTGATATGGCAAGAAAGCATGATGCATCTCCTGTATTAGTTACTGCACCAGCAAGAACATTTTTCAATGCTGACGGAACAATTATGGACGCTCCCGGCTGCCACGGTGGCAATAATTTCAGCTATATAAGAGCTATGCGCCAGATTGGTGAAGAAACCGGCACACCTGTACTTGATCTGTTTTCTTATTCAGTTGAACTTTTTGAAAAAATCGGACATGATAACATCCACAGATATACCTCAATCAAAAAAGGTATCAATAAAGGAAAATGGCCTGACGATTTCTTAAAAGAACTCGCCAAGCCAGATACTGTTTCTGAGAATACACATTTTAACAAGGACGGTGCAATGCTTATCACCGAAGGTCTGGTAGAACTGATTCTTAAATCCAAGAACCCCCAGCTTTGTGAATTGCAGTCTTCCCTGCTTCATAACGTGGTATAAGTATATTACTTATTAATGAATTCCCATGCTTCTTCGGGGCTGTGTACAACAAACTCAGCCCCGTTTTCCTTTAGGAATTCTTCATTTCTGAAGCCCCAGCCAACCATACATACATCCATTCCTGCATTAGCCGCTGTCTGGACATCTACTTCTGAATCCCCGACATATACAGCCTGTGTTCTGTCAACATCAAACTGTCTTAATACTTCATTAACGCTGTCCGGATATGGTTTTCTTCTTATGCCTTCTCTCTCTCCAACCGCATAATCAAATAGTCCCGGAAAATAATCTTTGCATAAAGTCTGCACTCCATAATCAGCCTTGTTAGATACAACCGCAGTGTACACACCGGCATTTCTTATATTCTCAATAAGTTCTTTTATTCCATCATAAGGTCTTGTCTTATCTGCACAGTGCTTCTTGTAATGCTCTGTAAATGTTTCATGCACTTTAACTATCATGCTTTCTGGTGTTCCCTGTGGAACAGCTCTTTCCATCAGCTTTCTTATCCCATTGCCAACAAAATGTCTGATTTCTTCAATCGTCCTCTCAGGCATGTCAAATACTGAAAGTGCATAATTAGTACTATCTGCAAGATCCTCCAATGTATTAAGTATGGTTCCGTCAAGATCAAATATAACGATTTTGTATTTCATATATCCTCCTTGTTATGGCTTCTTTATCCCAGCAGCTCCTCAATTATATCGTAATGCTCATCAATCGCTGCATTAAGTGTCTCAATATCCTTCTTTATAAGGCTATCATATATCATTTCATGTGTCTTTAAAAGTTTCTTTTTCTTAATTCCATCTGCATGCTTTATGACATAATCTATCCATTCGCGGTAGACTTCAACAACAGCTTCCATCAGTGTAATCCACAGGTTGTTTCCGGTATCTGCAATCAGTTCCTCGTGAAATGCTTTATCAGTATCAACAAGGTTTTCACCTGTTACCATGCTCATCTGATTAACCATGCTTTCCAGTCGTTCCTGTTGTTCTTTCGTAAGACCTGTATATATTACTGCATTACACACTGACTTTTCCATCATGCGGCGGAATTCGCACACTTCGCGCTTTGTAACAGTTTTTAATGCAATCATCATTAATATTGTCTGCTTTATGGACTGTCCGACATTTTCTGATATATAATTGCCAGAACCCTGACGGCGTTCTATAAGTCCCATTCCATGCATAATACTTAATGCTTCTCTTGTTGAATTGCGTCCTATGCCAAGTGTTTCCGCAAGTGCACGTTCAGTAGGCAGCCTGCTTCCTATTGTAAGCTCCCCGCTTTTCATAAGTTCATAAATATATTGAATTGCCTTTTCGTATTCCTGCGATATTTTCTTCTGATTCATATTATCCTGTTTCAGCTTATAACACCCCTGTCTCATTAATATAGGCTTCTATAAGTCTTAGTGCACCATCTTCCCCAACCTTTGAAACATCTATGCATATATCGTAATATTCTGCATTTCCCCATTCTTCACCGGTATAATAATTGTGATATGTGCGTCTTCTAAGGTCTGTATCTTCAACTATCTTAGCTGCTTTCTTATGGCTTACATTGTGCTTCTTTTCTATAAGTTCTATTCTTTTCTCTTTGTTTCCTGAGAGAAATACTGATATAACATCTTCTCTGTGTCTGAATGCATTATTTCCGCATCTGCCGACAACTACACAGTTTTCATTACCGATTATGTCAGCCATAGCCTTGCGTGGAGTTTTTCCATTATCTGTTGTATCATCACCTGCCATTGTATCAGCATACAGCATCATATCAAGAGGCATTTCTCCATAAAAATATGGATACTTCTCATACAAGTGTTTTTCTTTCGCAAGTCTGCACACGGCATCCTTATCATAAAATGGTATGAAATATTTCTCTGCCAGTGCTTTTCCTATCTGATCTCCCATACATCCACATTGTCTTGCAATCGTGATTATCATATATACCTCTTTTCCGCGCACGCTTTTTGCGCATAACGGGTTTGTGCCAAGTGCGCGCAGGCACAAATCCCGCGTGTGAAAATTATATTTTCACACTGTCCTCCTAATTTTACATAAATCCAGCAAATAATGATGAAAGTACAACTGTAAGTATACCTGCAACTGCAATTGATAAGCTGCTCATCGCACCTTCAATTTCGCCCATTTCCATAGCCTTGGCTGTTCCTATCGCATGAGCAGCAGATCCTAACGCAAGTCCTTTGGCAATCGGTTCTTTTATTCTGAATATTTTACATATAAGCTCACCAAATATATTTCCAAGAACTCCTGTTACAACAATAACTGCAACTGTGATTGTTACATAACCCCCAAGTTCCTCAGAAACTCCCATACCAATAGCAGTAGTTATTGACTTCGGAAGAAGAGTAACATATTCTGCATGACTCAGATTCATAATTTTAGATAACAGAAGTACCGTTGTTAAACTTGTAAGCACGCCTGATGCTATTCCTACAACAACTGCCTTGTAATTCTTCTTAAGAAGACTCCACTGCTCATACAGCGGAATTGCAAGACATACAGTTGCCGGTGTAAGAAACCAGCTGAGATACCTGGCACCCTGATTATATACATCATAATCAACACCTGATACTGCAAGTACTATTATTGTTATTATTATTGATATAAGCAGTGGATTGAATATTCCAAGCTTGAATTTTTTCTTAAGCACAGAACCAATAAAGTATGATAAAAGACTTAATGTGACTCCGGCAAAAAGTGATTCTCTGAAAAAATCATTCATTAGTATTAACCTCATTTCTTTGTGCTTTGCGTAATTCTCTCTTCCTGTCAGCACGTATGATTATCTGTGAAGCCTGACCTGTAACCGCCATAACCGTAATTATAGCAACAACCGTAACAACAAGCACCGGCACGAGCATAGGTTTTAATACCCCCCATGAAGACATCAGTCCTACTCCTGCCGGAATGAACATAACAGGCATTACAGCTATAAGAAATTTTCCTGCGTCTTTTACCCAGCTAAGCTTTATAAGTCCGGTAAGAAGTCCAACAAAAAGTATCACCATTCCATATATACTGGCTGGAACCGGCAGCGGAAGCAGATATTTAAGTGCTTCTCCGACAAATGAAATAGCCAGTATTATAAGAAACTGTCTCAATAATTTCATAACATTTCTCCATAAATAAAAATTTGCGGTGCAAATTGGTGCTACCAATTCATACCGCAAATTATAATACATTCTTATGTACAATAAAGCAAGGACTTTTTTATGCTCTTCTTGCCTTAGCTGCCTTAAGCAGATGTTTTGCAAGAACTGATGTTGTTACCGAACCTACTCCTCCAGGAACCGGTGTACATACAGAAGCGTTCTCTGCAACATCTTCAAAATCAACATCACCACACAGATTGCCGTCTTCATCAACATTTATTCCAACGTCAATTACAACTGCACCGTCTGCAACAAATGATTTGTCAACCATCTTTGCAACGCCTGCTGCCGCAACAAGCACCTCAGCACCCTTACATACTCCCGGCATATCAACCGTCTTAGTATGACACACTGTTACTGTTGCATTCTTCTTCATAAGCATCATCGCAACCGGCTTACCGATAACAAGGCTTCTTCCGATAACTACTGCTCTCTTACCCTTTAAGTCAACTCCTGCATAATCTAACATCTCAATTACAGCTTCTGCTGTACATGGACCATATCCTGTCGGATCCCCTGCATATACCTTTGCAAGATTCATAGGTGATATTCCGTCCAGATCCTTCACACTGGCAATTCTGTTCTCAATTGCCTTCTCATCAAGATGCTTTGGCAAAGGTCTTAAAAGAAGAATTCCGTCAATATCCTCATCTTCATTAATCTTGTCAAATTCTTTCTGGAAAGTATCATTATCAATATCAGCAGGAAATGTATATGAAGTACATCTGAATCCTACTTTTTCCATCTTCTTGGTAGCGCCACGCTCATATGACATATCATCTGGTCTTTCACCAACACGCACAATTGCAAGATGTGGAGTTGCGCCCTTCCAGTCCTTCATCTCTTCAATAATCTTCTCATTAATAGCATTAGCAACCGGTAATCCCTTAAGTGTCTCCATATATCCCTCCTTGTTTTGCGAAGCAAAATCCATGTGCTTTTTAAGCACATCGTCTCCCCTAGCGAGGAGAGGAATTTTCCTCCTTATTTTGCCTCCAATTCTATGGTCTTACAGCGTCCATAACTCTTCCAAATGTTTCTTCTTCAATCTGTGCTGCTTCAGCAAGCATCTTATCTGCCTTAAAGTTCATATCTTCAGCAAGTTCTCTGTCCTTCATAAGCTTTGTATTGATAAATACATTAAGCGAAGCACCCTTCATTGCAGCCTCACACATTGTTATGCCGACACCTGCATCACTGATTGCAATTCTGCTTCCAATTACAGATATGCGGTCAATAAGCTTCATGGCTTCAAGTATAAGCTCCATCATTGACAGTGGGGCTTCTGAGGCTGTAACAAGTGCCTTTGCCATAATTGCTTCTCTTTCCTTAATCTGTTCTTCTGTATCCTTAGGAAGACCATAAGCTGCTGCTAGAGGCTTAAAGCTCTCTGCATCCTTATCCATGCACTCTGCAAGTCTCTTGGTAAGGTCTGTCGCTTTAACAATAAGTTCTTCAATCTCTTCCTGATACTCTGCATACTTCTTCTTTCCGGTAGTAAGTGCAAGCACCATATTGCCAAGACTCATGCCTACTGCTGCCACATATCCGCATGCTCCGCCGCCTCCCGGCACCGGTTCACTTGAAGATAAAACCGTAAGAAAATTATCCATTGTCATATCTGTCATCATATTAAATATCTACCTCCCCTGTAAATACTGTTTTAGCCGGGCCTTCAAGATATACGGTATTCTCATCTTTATCCCATGTAATCTTTAAGTCACCTCCGAGAAGATGAAGTGTTGCTGTTGTGTCGCACATTCCGTTAAGAACAGTTGCAACAAGGCTCGCACATGCACCTGTACCACAGGCAAGTGTCTCCCCGGAACCTCTCTCCCACACACGCATATTAAGATTATTCTTATCTACAACCTGAATGAATTCAGTATTGATTCTCTCTGGAAATGCTTTGTGATTTTCAAAGAAAGGTCCGATTTTTTCAATCTCAAATTTCTTAATATCAATATCTTTATCAAGATAAACAATAGCATGTGGATTACCCATTGAAACTGCTGTTACCTTGTACTCCTTACCTTCTACAACAATAGTCTCATCCACAACAGGTGTCTTAACAACCTGTCCGGCAATTGTCTCTGTCTCACAGCCTTTATATTCTTTAAGTTCCTTAGTATCAACAGGAATCTGTGCTGCCTCAAGAATTGGTGCGCCCATGTTAACCCTTGCCGTCTCAACCCTGCCATCTGCACCGGTTTTAAGTTCAAGTATCTTCACACCTGCAAGTGTATCAATAGTAACTGTTGTCTTATCTGTAAGTCCATTGTCATACACGAACTTTCCAACACATCTTATTCCATTGCCACACATCTGTCCCTGCGAACCATCTGCGTTGTACATCTCCATAAAGAAATCTGCTTTATCTGATTTCTTGATAAGAATAAGTCCGTCTGAACCTACTCCAAAATGTCTGTCACTTAAGTCAATTGCGACCTGTGACGGATTATCAATTACTGACTGTGTGCAGTCTACATATATGTAGTCGTTGCCTGCTCCATGCATTTTAGTAAACTTCATACTGCGTCTCCCTTTTCTATATATTATATAAATGCAGTGATATATCACATTTGTCATACATCCTGATATATTCCCATCACCATAGTTGCTGACTCTACCATTGTATTGCCACTGTCCATGCTGCATTTCTGGATATATCTGAATGCTTCCTGCTCTGACATATTATTTCTTTCCATAAGCAGATGCTTTGCATCATCAATTATCTTCTGTTCTTCCGGACTTCTCTTTCTTGGCTGTGACCGCAGTTTCTTTCTGCGCCTTATCTGTGCCTGAAGCATCATCTCTATAGTTGACACAAGGTCATTAACCTTTATTGGCATTGCCGCACATACAATTCCATTGTCCCGACAATCTTCCCATCTGTTCTGGGACGCAACTAACAACATCTCAAAGCTCTTTGGCTTATATTCATATAATTCAGTATAAACCATATTATCTGACAGCTTATATCCGCATATTATTATTCCATCAGACAAGGTATCTGCCTGATTGATTGCCTGTGCTCCACTCGTACATGGTACAGCGACATCAAAGCCTCTGTGAATCAAAAGGTTCCTTACTGCTTTAGCCTCCTCTAACTTAGGAAATGCTACAATCAATGTGGACATCAATTAACTCCTTTTCTACTTAGCATACGCTTTACCATGTTTAATCAATACTTGTAGAGATATTCATCTATTTCCCACTGTGAGACTCTTGTTGTATAGTTTTCCCATTCTTTCATCTTAGCTTCAACATATTTGGTCGTAATATGTTCTCCAAGTACGCTGCATAAAAACTCATCTGCCACAAGACAGTCAACTGCTTCCTTAAGGTCTGCCGGCATATTCTCTATTCCTGCTGCCCTTCTCTCTCCAGGTGTCATCTCATATATATTGCAGTCAACACTATCAGGTACTTCTATCTTGTTCTTAATACCATCAAGTCCTGCTGCAAGGCAGAGTGCCAGTACCAGATATGGATTAGCTGTCGGATCCGGATTTCTTAACTCAACTCTCGTTCCATTTCCTCTTGATGCAGGTATTCTTATAAGAGGACTTCTGTTCTTTGCTGACCATGCTATATATACAGGTGCTTCATAGCCCGGAACAAGTCTTTTATATGAATTAACAAGCGGATTAGTTATTGCTGACATACCTCTTGCGTGCTTCATAATACCGGCAATAAAATGATATGCATCATCTGATAAACCAATCTTTCCCTTCTCATCTGCAAATATATTCTTACCTGCCTCGGTTGCAAGTGACATATTAATATGCATTCCAGAACCGCTGATACCAAACTTTGGTTTTGGCATAAATGTTGCATAAAGTCCATGTCTCTTGGCAATTGTCTTAACTGTCATCTTAAATGTCTGTATATTATCTGCTGTCTTTAAAGCCTCATCGTATTTAAAATCAATCTCATGCTGTGCAGGAGCAACCTCATGATGTGAAGCCTCAATCTCAAATCCCATGTCCTCAAGAGTAAGAACCATGTCTCTTCTTATATTCTCACCCAGGTCATTAGGTCCAAGGTCAAAATATCCAGCCTTCTCATGGCTTAATGTCGTAGGCAGACCATTATCATCTGTATGGAATAAGAAGAATTCACATTCAGGACCGACATCAAAACGATATCCCATTTCATTCGCTTCTTTTATAGTTTTCTTAAGAATCCATCTTGGGTCGCCCTCAAATGGCTTGCCATCTGGTGTATACACATCACAGATAAGTCTTGCAACCTTTCCCTGCTGCGGTCTCCATGGGAATATTTCAAATGTATCGTAGTCAGGATACAGATACATATCTGACTCTTCAATTCTTACAAATCCTTCGACAGAAGAACCGTCAAACATACATTTGTTATCAAGTGCCTTCTCAAGCTGGCTTGAAGTAATTGCAATATTCTTAAGTGTTCCAAAAATATCAGTAAACTGAAGACGTATAAACTCTACATCCTCTTCTTCGACCATTCTGAATATATCATCCTTATTGTATCTGCTCATAAGAAACCTCCGCTATAATTATATATTTCTTATTGTGGCTTATTGCCAACTTTTATAAATATACTACATTTTAATCTCTTTGTGTAGAATAGTAATATTTTTCTTGAATAATTTTGTTTCTTAATGTACCATAGTTATGCATATTTCGTCTTTTTAAGACATATATTAATAATTTTAAGGGAGATAAATTATGGCTAAGAAAAAAAATGTACCGCTTAAGAGACGCAGACGCTCTGAGCTTAATGTAAAACTCATCGCTATCATTGCTGCTGTACTCTTTGTTGTAACTATAGGTATCGTATTAGCTGTTATTGGCAGTCACAAAAAAGAAAATAATTCTTCTGTTGCCGATAACCAGAATAATGAGACTACTGCTGAACCAACAACAGAGGAAGAAACTACAACCAAGGTTCCGACTGTGGAGGTCGACCTTATGATGATTGGTGATATGCTTATGCATGAAGGTGTAGTAAAAAGTGGTCTTATGGATGATGGAACTTACAACTTCGACCACCTCTACACTAACATAGCTAAGGATATCAGCTCTGCAGACATAAAAATCGTTAATCAGGAAACAATACTTGGCGGTTCTGATTTTGCTTACACAGGATATCCAACATTTAACTCACCATGGGCACTTGGTGATGCAGAAGTTAAAGCAGGCTTCAATATTATCCTTCATGCTACCAACCACACATTAGACAAGGGTCTTAAGGGTGTTGAGAACTGCCTTTCATTCTGGAAGACTTATCATCCTGACACTACTGTTCTTGGTATCAACGAAACAGAAGAAGACTATGAGAATATATATGTTTATGAAAAAGAAGGCTTTAAGATAGCATTTCTTAACTACACATACGGAACTAATGGAATTCCTATTCCTGATTCCAAGCCTTATATCGTAAACATGCTTGATAAGGATAAGATTACAGCAGATGTAACTAAGGCTAAACAGCTTGCTGATATGGTTATTGTACTTCCACACTGGGGTACTGAATATGTCTACACACCAGATTCTAACCAGAATTACTGGACACAGCTTTTCTTAAGCCTTGGTGTTGATGTTGTTATCGGTACACATCCTCATGTCCTTGAGCCTGTCGAGGTAGTATCTGATACTAAGGGGCATGAAATGCTTGTATACTATTCACTTGGTAACTTCGTTTCTAATCAGGACCAGAAGCCTCGTATGATAGGCGGTATGGCCAAGATGACACTTGTTAAAGATGAAACAGGCTGTTATGTTAAGAATTATAATCTTACACCTGTTATAACACAGAAGCTTTTCGGCCAGAAAGCAATCACTACATATAAATTAAGTGATTACACAGAATCACTGGCATCAGGCAACGCAATCCGCAACGATTCCGGCTGCTCTGATTTCAGCCTTTCATACTGCCAGACTCTCGTTAAGCAGATTCTTGGCGATGATTACGATGAAAGCACAAGTGAATTAAATGTTTCACTCCATCCTGATGGCCTTGTTAAAGATACATCTGCAACAGAAAGCAGTTCTTCTGCTAAGTAATGAAAAAAGCAGTAATTTTTTAAAATGTAAAGAGATATATTGATACTAAGCATTATCCGAGGTATCAGTATGTCTCTTTTTTCTAATAAGAAAATGCGCATTATATTCATATACTGCGTTATAATCATTTTAGTAATCTGCGGCATAATAACCGCAAGACATAAACAATCCTCTTCTGAAAATTCTGCAGACACATCTACAATTACCAATGAGCCACCTAAATCATCAGACAGTTCAGGTACTTCCGATAAATCAAACAACTCCGATAAATCCAGTTCATCAAATGATTCAAGCAGCTCTAATCCGTCAATTCCATCAGATTCCGACAGATTACCGCCATACAACTCATCCAATCAGGGAAACGGAATTGGCGGCGGTGCAATCATGGGCAATTGCAGCATAGGCAGCCGTAAACTTCCTATATACTGTGTTGACCTTAGTAAAAAGACTAATCTCGATACCTCCAAAAAATATGTTTCCATATCATTTGATGCCGCATGGGGCGATGAAGATACTATAAAAATTCTTGACATTCTTGATAAATATAATATCAAAACCACATTTTTCATGACCGGAGGCTGGGTTGACAGCTACCCTGATAAGGTTCTTGAAATCTATAACCGTGGTCACGACCTCGGCAATCACAGCCAGAACCATAAAGAAATGAGTAAACTTTCTGTAAATGAGCAGAAAGATGAAATCATGTCTGTTGCCAATAAAATAAAAGAAATCACCGGATATACGAGCTTTCTGTTCCGCCCGCCATACGGTGATTATAATTCAACACTTATTGATACAGTCTATGGTTGTAACTTCTATCCTATAGAATGGGATGTAGATTCCCTTGACTGGAAGGACTATGGAACAGACAACATAATTAAGACCGTGACAACACATAAAGCTCTTAAGAATGGTTCCATAATTCTTATGCACAACGGTGCTAAATATACAGCCGAAGCTCTCGAATCTGTAATAACCGGGCTGCAGTCCCAAGGCTACGAAATCGTGCCTATATCACAACTTATTAATACTGAGAATTTCCATATGGATGGAACCGGGCTGCAGATTCCTGACTAATTCTTATGCATAAGGTGCTTTATATAAAACTTAGCACCTTATGCAACTTTATTATTATAATCAGTGACATATACCTCACTGGCAATCTCTCTTGCCTTTTCTACAATCTTTTCCAAACGGGACATGACTTCATCTGAAAAATACTTTTCTCCACATTCCTCACATTCCTCACAAGGAACATTCTTAATTATAATTACACAATTATCAAAAGTAACAACATGTGTTGTAACCGATGGTTTTGTTGTTTTACATTTACAATAAAAACACATACTATTGCTCCTTTCTTGTCTTTAAATCTGCTTCAATTATACAACTTGCTTTTTTATTTTTATATTAAATATAATATACCAAATATAAAAAGAATTGTAAAGTGGTAAATTATTTTAATTATTTATTAAGTTTTGTATATAAATCAATTATACATATTTACTTGTAAATAACTCGCTATCGCATTATAATTTGGTAGTCAAAATATTTTAAATTCAAAAGAGGTGTACAATGAACATTTTCAAGAAAATATACTGCAGAAGTTTTCAGACTGTATTCAAGATTGCACTGCCATTTCTTCCATACAGGAAGCCTAAAATTGTAAGTGCGTTATCTGACATTCCATCTGTACTTAACAAAAAGAAGAAATCATGTCCTATAATTATTACTGATCCTGGAATTGCAAAGCTTGGCATTCTTTCTATGCTTACAGATGTATTCGACAATGCTGGCATTGAATACCATATTTACGATAAAACTGTAGCTAACCCTACAACTGATACCGTGGAAGAAGCACTTGCCATATATAAAGATAACAAATGTGACTGCATAATCGGCTTTGGTGGCGGTTCAAGCATGGACTGTGCCAAAGCTGTTGGTGTAAGAATTGTAAGACCTAAGACACATCTGTCTAAGCTTGGAGGAATCCTTAAGGTCCATGCAAAGCTTCCTCTGCTGGTTGCAATCCCTACAACAGCAGGAACGGGAAGTGAAACTACTCTTGCAGCCGTAATTGTAGACGCCACAACCCGCCACAAATATGCTATCAACGACTTTCCGCTTATTCCAAGATATGCAGTCCTTGACCCGAAGGTAACCCTTACACTTCCTGCTTCAATTACCGCAACTACCGGAATGGATGCACTTACACATGCCGTTGAAGCCTACATCGGAAACTCAACAACTCCGGGTACAAGAAAAGATGCACTTATGGCTACTGAGTTAATATTTAACAATCTTGACAGAGCATACACTAACGGTTCTGATACAACAGCAAGAAAGAATATGCTTAAAGCTGCTTATTATGCCGGATGTGCATTCACTAAATCATATGTAGGATATGTCCATGCAGTTGCACATTCTCTAGGTGGCGAATATAATGTTCCTCATGGACTTGCAAATGCCGTAATTCTCCCAATGGTTCTTGAAAGCTATGGAGAATCCATCTTTACGAAGCTACATGACCTTGCAATTGCCGCCGGTGTTGCAGATAAGGATATGCCAGATGAGACTGCTGCCAAAGCATTTATACAGGCAGTCAAAGATATGAAAGCAAGATTTAACATTGGCGATACAATTCCTGAGATTAAAGAGAAGGATATTCCTAAGCTTGCAGGGTATGCTGACAAAGAGGCTAATCCTCTCTACCCTGTTCCGGTTCTTATGGACGCTAAGACACTCGAACAATTCTACTATAAACTTATGAAATATAATACACATGAAAATGAGGTATAATATGGAAGCTACACAAATCAATAAACTTGTACAATCGCAGCGACATTTCTTTCTTACAGGTACAACACTTGATGTAAATGTAAGAATTGATGCCTTAAAGAAACTATATTCGGCAATTAAGAAACATGAGAATGAAATATTTGATGCTCTCTATAAAGACCTTGGCAAAAGCCAGTTTGAATGTTATATGTGTGAAGTCGGGCTTACTCTCAGCGAGATATCTTATATGCTAAAACATATTAGGAAATTCAGCAGAGAGAAAAATGTTCCAACACCCCTTGCGCAATTTCATTCCAGAAGCTTTAAGAAACCGTCACCACGCGGAGTTGTCCTTATTATGAGTCCTTGGAATTATCCATTTCTTCTGACAATGGAACCCCTTGTTGATGCAATTGCCGCAGGAAACACTGTGATTCTTAAACCAAGTGCGTACTCACCTTATGTCAGCGATGTTATATGTCACATAATAAAAGAAATATTTGACCCTGCTTATGTATCTGTTGTAACTGGCGGAAGATCTGAAAACACATGTCTGCTTAATGAACATTTTGATTACATATTCTTTACAGGAAGCCAGGCTGTCGGCAAAGAAGTTATGCGCAAAGCCGCTGAATACTTAACCCCGGTAACACTTGAGCTTGGCGGAAAAAGCCCATGTATAGTAACAGAAGCTGCGGACTTAAAGCTCGCTGCCAGAAGAATTGTATTCGGCAAATTCTTGAATTGCGGGCAGACATGTGTTGCACCTGATTACATATATGTTCAGGACAGTATCAAAGACCAGCTTGTGAAAGAACTTATCAACGAAACAAAGCGTCAGTTTACAGATTCTCCACTTAACAGCAATGATTATGGCAAAATTGTTAATGAGAAACATTTTAACAGGATATCAGGCCTTATCGATAATAGCAAAGTCGTTCTTGGTGGTGCATCAGATGCTGACTCACTGCGTATTGAACCTACGATAATGGATAATGTAACATTTGACGACGCTGTGATGCAGGAAGAAATATTCGGTCCGCTTATGCCTATACTTACCTTTCACTCTATCGAGGAGGCAGTCAGCACTGTTAATGCACACATGCACCCGCTTGCTCTGTATATATTCACTAAGAATAAGAAAGAAGCCCGCTATGTAACCTCAAGATGCAATTACGGTGGTGGCTGTATCAATGATACAATCATTCACCTTGCAACTTCTGATATGGGCTTTGGTGGATTCGGTGAAAGCGGCATGGGCTCATATCACGGAAAAGCCGGATTTGATACATTTTCACACTATAAGAGCATTGTAGATAAAAAATGCTGGCTAGACCTGCCTATGCGCTACCAGCCATACACAAAATCAAATAACAGTTTAATTCATATGTTTTTAAAATAATTACTTTGCAGAAAAAACAGCGCTATATTGCATGCAATGGCATACGGCGCTGTTTTTTCTGTTAATAATGTTATCAATAAAAAAAGATTGAAAATGACTTCTCGAAAACTTCTCCGACACCAAGATGATTACTGTATTCCCTGTCCTTAAGCTCCCCTGTAAAATCTATGGCATCTGTTCTTCCATACCACGGCTCTATACATACAAATGGAACATTTTTTGATTTGCATGACCACAGACCAAATACCGGTGTATCAAACTTAACAGTAACAAAAGGCTTTTCATTCTTTACAAGACTTACCGTTCCTGCCTGACCACCCTCAATTATAAATGCATCTTTTTCAAAGCTGTCCTCTTGTATTGTATATTCATGATTAATTAATGGCAGCTCATACTCATCCCTCGCCATTAATTGATAATCTCCTATCAGATGATATGTAATTCTGTCTGCATCAAATCTTATCTTGCAGCCAGCCATGTCTGCATCATTCTCTGGTGTTACAAAAGCCGGATGACCACCTATGCTGAAATGCATCATTACACTATCTTTATTGATTACTCTGTACACTTCCTTAATTTCATTGTCAATAAGGTGATACTCCAGCTCCAATGCAAAATCAAAAGGATATTTTTCTTTAGTATTTTCATCGGATTCAAGTCTCATAACCAGCATACCGTCAGTATGCTTAACAAGTGTAAACTCCATATCTCTTGCAAATCCGTGCTGACCCATTTCATATACTTTTCCATTATAAATGCTTTGGTTATCCTTATATTTACCAATAAGCGGGAACAGCACCGGTGCAACTCTTTTCCACCCCTCAGGATTGGCATTCCACATTCTGTGTGTATTGTCAGTTTTACATAATACATCTCGTATTTCACACCCCTTAGAATCCACCGTAACTTTTAAAATGTTGTTTTCTAATACATACTCTGCCATATTGTTCTCCTTTCCGGACATGTTTTCTTTATTGTACATCACAATCTGATATTTTCCAAATCAAAAAAAGCTGACACACAAAGAAGTGCATCAGCCTGAAAAATATGCGGATAACAGGAGTTGAACCTGCACGTCTGTTGACACTAGAACCTAAATCTAGCGCGTCTGCCAATTCCGCCATATCCGCGAACATTTGCTATATTATCATATTCATGAATATGCGTCAATATTGAAACTAAATTCTTTTCTAGTATTATATCTTAAAAAAGAAGAATAATAAAAACTAAAAGGATGCAACAAAATGTTTCAAATTGTTGCATCCCATATTAATTATTATTTATTAACTTTATATGTTATATCGACATCGATATCAAATTCTTTAGCCTAAATTTCAATTTAATTTAAAATCCATTATTAATATATTTATAAATTCACTTTTAAAAACACATTATCCCTGTCATCCTGTTTAATTCCCAGATATCTTTTAGTAATTTCATATGACGAATGATTATATATTTCCATTAACATTGCCGGAGGCGTTCCATATTTCCATGCATAATATCCAAACGTTTTTCTTAAGGAATGGCAGCTTATTCCATTCTCCATATTAAGGGCTTCTGCTACATGTGTAATTATTCTGAATGCCTGTGAACGTGATAAATGCGTTCCCTTTGTTTTTCCAGTAAAAATATAATCATTACCTGAAACACTCTTTAAACTTCCCATGTACATTTCAAATGCTTCTATAAGATTATTATTAATTGCTATTCTTGTCTCCTTTCCTGTTTTCCCTTCGCATACAACAATATGTTTCACATAATGTTTCCTATCAAAGTCATACACATTCCCCCATTTTAACTGCAACATATCACTAATTCTTAATGCCGTATTTAGTCCCATACATATCAGCATGTAATTACGAAGATTAACCTCCTTATTTAAATAATAACTACGAAAAGCTGTCAGTTCATCCAAGCTTCTGATTGGTTGAGATGTTCCCATATTATTTACCTCCATGTAATTGTTGGGATGCAACAATTTGAAACATTTTGTTGCATGGTCATGGAAAGCAAGGAGGTTTTGAAATGTTAAAGCTCACAATCAAACCCGGTGAATTTATTAATATTGGAAATGATATCCGGGTAGTGTATTCGGGCGGAACAGATGGCAATATTCATCTTCTTATTGATGCCCCCAGAGAACTTAACATTGTAAGAAGTAAGGTTCTTTCCAGAAAAAAAGACAGCTCAGAAAATAATAATCTGCATTCTGCTCCGTCTTACTATGCAGAACCTAAGCTCTCGCAGGAGACAGTCTCCAAAATCCGCCATCTTATCAAAGAGGATAAGAATACTAAAAAAAATAATACTCAGGATTAGCATGGTAATTCTGTTTATTATAAACACTAATCAAATAGTTATGTCAAGTGCATTTCTATTTAATTAACTAATGGAACGGGAACGGATTCCCTTCCATAAAAATATTATTTATACACGGAGGTATATACTATGGTAGTACAACACAATATGGCAGCTATGAATGCTAACAGAATGCTCAGCGGAGTTTCATCTGCACAGTCAAAGTCAACAGAGAAGTTATCTTCAGGTTACAGAATTAACCGTGCAGCAGATGATGCAGCAGGACTTTCAATCTCAGAGAAGATGAGAAGCCAGATCAGAGGTCTTAATAAGGCATCTGATAATGCACAGGATGGTATTTCACTTATCCAGACAGCAGAAGGTGCTTTGAATGAATCACACTCAATCCTTCAGAGAATGAGAGAGCTTTCAGTACAGGCAGCTAACGGAACTGAGACAGATGACGATAGAGAGGCCGTACAGAACGAAATCGAGCAGCTTCAGAGCGAGCTTACAAGAATCTCTGATACAACAGAGTTCAATACAATGAAGTTACTTGATGGTTCACAATCAGGAAACAAGGTACAGGCTTCTGTAAGTAAGAGCGCAGATGCTAACCTTACAACTGAGCCTGCAACAACAGGTAAGTCAGTATCAGCAGCACTTACAAATACTGCAGATGGTACAGAGTCAACATATTCTGTAACAGTTATGGATAAAGACGGCAATGCTTCTACAACAACTGTTAAATTTACAGCTGGAGCTGATGAAGGTAAGGATGCAGATGCAATTATTAAGGCATTGAAAGATACAGATTTAGCGGATAAGTTTGACATGGAATATTCGACAGGAGCTAAAACAATTACATTCACTTCTAAAGAAGAAGGTGTATCATCAAATGTTGTGTTAACACAGCTGGGTACAGCTGCTGCTGCTGCTGCAACTGTAACACCAGGAGAAGATGCATATTCTAAATTAGCTGCAGGAATTGGAGCTTACACAGGAAAAGGTAATATTGAGGACTCAATATTCACAGTTAATGGTGAGAAGTTTGCATATGTTACAGATCCTACTAAGTTAGGTGATGATTATAAGGATGTTAATTATGTTCAGACAAAAGCTGATGATGGAACAGTTGATAAAGATGATGCAGCTGCAATGGCTAAATTAATTAATGCAAAGACAGGTATTGCTGCTGTAGCAGATGGAAATGGAAATATTAGCTTAAAAGCAGGTTCATCTAATACAGGCAAGGGTATTGAACTCCAGATTGGTGCTAACGAAGGTCAGACAATGAGCTTCACTCTTGACGACATGAGCGCTGACGCACTTGGCGTAGGTGTTGGTAAAGTAGATTTAAGTAAGCAGGAAACTGCTAAGACAGCTACAACTACAATTGACGCCGCTATCAAGAAGGTTTCAGCAGCCAGAGGTAAGATGGGTGCCGTTCAGAACAGACTTGAGCACACAATCAACAATCTTGATACAGCAGCTGAGAATATGCAGACAGCTGAATCTCGTATCCGTGATACAGATATGGCTGAAGAGATGGTTAACTACAGCAAGAACAACATCTTAGCTCAGGCTGGACAGTCTATGCTTGCTCAGGCTAACCAGTCTAACCAGGGTGTTCTTACACTCCTTCAGTAATTATTCTGAAATAACATTTTGTTAAATTAATACCCCTGTATCAACAATTCCATGCATGTTGATACAGGGGTTTATATTTTACCGGCATTATGAATTTTTTTCTGCCATTCTCATAACTTCCTTCCATGCTGGCGAGAACAGATAATAACCTATCATTGCAAACATTCCAAAACTGAAAGAAATTGGGAAGCACAACATTACCCATGTTCCATCAAAGTATCTGTTAATAATATAGGCACTTGGAATTCTGACCGCCCAAAGCATAAGAATATTGACAATTGTAGTATAACGCACCTTTCCGGTTCCGTTTACAATAGATATTATACAGTTAAAGATAGCAAAAAACCACTGTGAAAGCAGCATGACAACAACATGCCTGCTCGCATACATCAATACCATTTCATCTGATGAAAAGAAACGTATTATAGGTTTATGTATCATTATGAAAAACAATCCACAACTTAATGTAATAAGACCTGAACACAATGGAATTCTCCAGTGTCCTTCTTTAATTCTTGAGTATTTCTTAGCACCGTAATTCTGTCCTGAAAACGTAGTGGCCGCCGAAGACAATCCAGTAATTGCTATGTTAGAGCATCCTGTAATTCTTCCTGCTACTGCACCTCCTGCCATAAATATAGCACCCTGTGAGTTATTAAAGGTCTGTAATGCAACATGTCCTAATGAATAAAGCGAATTGTTAAGACCAACCGGCAAGCCAATAGCCAGAATATCTTTCATCATTGTCCCAGAGAATCTTCTCGGCAAAAATGTAAACTGTATCTCTGGAAACTTCTTTCTTATATAAACTATACTTACAATCCATGAAATAAACATGGCAATACTTGTAGAAAGTGCTGCTCCAGCTACATCCATTCCAAAACCGGCAACAAACAATAAATCAAATACTATATTAGAAACACATGACACAACCAGAAACCATAGTGAAGCCCTGCTGTCTCCAAGTCCTCTTAAAATTCCGGCATTCATATTATACCCCAGATTACCAAGTGTGCCTAAGAACACAACCCTTGTATAGATTAATGCGGCATCCCACACATCCTGCGGCACTTTCATGAATTCCAGAATATACGGTGCTGCAAACCATCCGAGAATTCCAATCGGAATACCTATAATATATATAAATGTTATTGAAGTTCCACATACTGAAACAACCTTTCCCGATTCCTTGGCCCCAGTATATTGTGAAATAAGAATAGACACACCTGTTCCTATTCCTAAAAAGACACATAATAATACTTCAACTGGCTGCGAACTCGTTCCTACCGCAGCTAAAGATGTATCACCACAGTATTTACCTATTACAAGTGCATCAACCGTAGTATATAACTGCTGCAAAACATTTCCAATAATAATCGGTATCGCAAACAATATGATATTTCTCATGATATGACCTGTGGTCATATCAATCTTGCCTTTTTGTGAATTTGCCATAATATACTCCTATCATTAAATAACCTATCCGTATCTGTTAATTATAATAATACTGTAATTAGATTACTTTTTCTAGCGATTTATGGCATGAAGTACAGAAAAAGTGTCCTCACTATACTTATTATATTCTCCCAATCTCTTCAACTTTCTCCCAATTATAAGGCAATTTGGGAGTAAGTTAAAGCAATTGGGAGTAAAAATATCAAAAACATATAATTTCCTTTAAAGAAAATACTTCTCAATCACTACAGCCCTCTCAATCCAGCTATGTCTGCCCTTACAGCATTCATACCCGCTGTCAGCGATTTCCTGCAAATGTTTCGTATCAGCTAATGCACATTTAACCTTATCCGTGATTCGTGCCGCAATACACTCATCATATCCCGACTTTTCATAGTCTCTTAAATCCTCAAGTGAATATAACAACACATTTTCACCATCTGCAAATGTGTTCTCATAAAACAGCGAAGTATCAGTAAGTGCAACACCTCCATTAAGCATAGTATTAAACACTCTGTCGTGTGCGCCCATCTTAAACCATGGCATTACATTAAGAGAAATCTTTGCCTGACTAATCATATCAAGACACACCTTGGAATCAACACCCCCATGCTCAATTATATTCTCATGGTGGTTACATTCGATATAATTATAACCTTCGCCATAAGTATGAATCTTAAGTCCTGAATCAGCCAGTGCCCTTATTGCAAGCTCCCTGTAGTGGAATCTTACAGCAAGGTCTGCATACATCATATTAGGCATGCAGTCGACAAGCTGTTCGTCTGTAATATCAGGGAATTCCCTGCGTAACGCATTTTCTGCCGCAGCATCAATAGTCTCTGACGGATTATCTATCAGATATGACAGCACTCCCTCATAGAAATCAATATACTCAGCGTCCATGTTATCCAGATGTTTCCTTAGTATTCTTTTCGGGGTGTAATTACCTGTAAATATAATATCTATCGGTCTTTCCTTCATTGACAGGTAATTCTTATCAGGCATTATACATCTGTTATAATTAAGCTCTGTACCTGCTGTAAGCATATATTCTGTGTGCACTTCCGGGAAAAATCTGTGCATGTATGCAACATGCATTTCGTCAATATCAAGCTGGATATACTTTTCAGGGTGTTTTCGGATATATTTATTGTAATAAAGCGGATGGTCTACAACCACATTTACAACCTTAACACCTGCCCAGTCCCAGAAATTCCAGCCATCATCACGATACAAGCCGGCTTCTCCTGCTATTCCTTCAAAGTTAAATGTAAACATATACCATTCATCTGCTCTGTGAGCCTTAAAGAATTCCACCAGTGCAGAAGAACTGGCCTGCTGCAATATTAAATTATACCAGAAGACGGAGCAGCCCATCTTCTCCCATACAGCAGCCATCTGCTCTGTAAAGAATTCTAATGTTTCTACTCCGCCTTTAAATAAAATCAATCTTTTCATTATTCTTCTCTGTTAAGCCATAATTGCATCAAATATTCCATCTAATGCAGACACATCAAGTTCCTCAGCCTTTCCTGAATCGACAAGTCCAGCTACCTTTGCGTCCATTGGAAGCTTTGCAACAGTCTTGATATCGTTAGCTGCTGCCACTTCATCAATCTTACTCTTTCCGTATATATAATGAATATTACCGCAATCTGGACATTTGAAATAAGACATATTCTCGACAATTCCAAGAGCCGGAATATTCATAAGCTTAGCCATATTAATTGCCTTCTCCACAATCATTGAAACAAGATCCTGTGGTGAAGTTACAATAATAATTCCGTCTATCGGCATAGACTGGAAAACAGTAAGAGGTACATCTCCTGTTCCCGGAGGACAGTCAACAAACATACAGTCTGTCTCATCCCAGTCAACATCTTCCCAGAACTGCTTAACAACACCCGCAATAACAGGCCCTCTCCATATAACCGGATCAGTCTCCTTTTCCATAAGAAGATTAAGTGACATAACCTTAATACCATTCTTTGAAGTCTCAGGATACATTACAGTTCCATCTTCATTACATGTTACCCTTTCAGTAAGTCCAAAAGACTTAGGAATAGATGGTCCTGTAATATCTGCATCAAGTATTGCCGCTTTCTTTCCTTCCTTATTGGCTTTGACTGCCAGCATTGATGTGACAAGTGATTTACCAACGCCTCCCTTGCCACTGACAACAGCTATAACCTTCTTAACTTTGCCATTATTGGCATTTCTTAATATCTGTGGTCCTTTTCTTGATTCGCAGTCTGAACTGCAGCTTGAGCAGCTTCCTGAACAATTCTCGCTCATAACTTCCTCCCATTATTCATTCATATATTTTTGTTCAAATTCTTCGACTGGTATAGGCTTTGAGAAATAATATCCCTGGAATATATGACAACCCATCTCTGTCAGCATAATAAGCTGTTTGTCTGTCTCTACTCCTTCAGTAATTACCTCCATTCCAAGCTTTCCACCAAGAGAAATAATAGTCTCCAGAATATCCTGTCCTTTAACCTCATTCTCTGTAGCACGCAGGAATGCCATATCAATCTTAAGAACATCTGCACTTATATCTTTTAACATATTCAACGAAGAATATCCACTTCCAAAATCATCAATCTCTATCTTAAATCCATAATCCCTGAGAGACTTAATTACCTCCATATTCTTCTTTAAATCAGACATAAGTGCTGTCTCGGTAATCTCTAGCTTTAACATCTTAGGTTCAATATCATATTTCTTGACAATTGATGTAATAACCTCATATACATCTATAAGATAAAAATCCTTAGTAGATATATTTACAGAAATATAATGAACCGTATCACCCTTCTTCTTCCATTCACTTAATTTAGCTGCTGCACATTCCCACATATACATGTCAAGCTTATATATAAGACCTGTAGTCTCCAGAATATCAATGAAGAAGAATGGCGACAGCAAACCTCTCTCAGGATGCTGCCAGCGCACAAGCGCCTCTGCTCCATAAGCCTTACCATGAGTATTAACCTGTGGCTGAAGAAACATTTTAAATTCTTTCTTCTCAATTGCCCCTTCAAACTCACTGATAACTCTTCTTTCTTCAAGAGTTCTCTTTAACAGCTTATCATCATAGTATGCAATATTAGTTTCATAATTATTCTTAATAGTCTCGCTCGCAATAAATGCTTTATCACACATATTACTTACAGGCTCATCAACATCTTCAATATCATAAACACCAACTACAACCCTTATCTTAAATGATGCATTGTTGAATCTGTCCTGCATACTTACAATACTATTCTGCATTATTTCATTCTTAAAACTGTCCTTCGGCATACACACAGCAAATCTGTCATTCTGGATTCTTCCACATATATAGCCACTTTCAGATGAAGCCTTAATAAGCTCCGCCTGCATTTTAATAATCTCATCACCTTTTTCGATTCCAAAAAGCTCATTAACAAGCTTAAAATCTTTAATATTGCTACACACCAGACAATATGTGTGATTCCTGTCGTTTCTCACTACATTGGCAGTTTCCTCATAGAACTGCTCCTTATTAAGAAGTCCCGTGAGATTATCATGTGTAGCTCTAAACTTTTCATATTCTAAAAGCTCAACAGCTTCCGTACGATCATTAAATATAAAATAATCACATATAAAATTATGCTTATCATCATATACACGATTATATGAAATATCAAAGCTTCTCCTCTCATCTCCCACGCTGATTGTCTGCCTGAATTTCTTATTATCATGCTCTGTCTGAGTATGAAGCCAGCTTGCATAATTATGCTCCACTTCATTAATATTATCATTAATAGAATACATTTCTTTAACAATACCATTACAGTATATACATCTTCCGGCATTATCAAAGCATATAATTCCACTATTCATATCCCTGATTATAAGTGAAAATGTATTCTCAATAAGCTCATTAGGAACATACCTGTATGTAAGATAATATATGAGTATAGACATGATGCCAAATGCAGCCATTGACATGTCATATATTGAATCAGACCACGTAGTCATTATATCAAGCAAAGATGCAGCTAATAATAATATGAGAATAGCAAAATACCTGAATCTGTAGAATCTTGACATCCTCTCAACCATTACTATATAACTTAAAATAAGCAGCAACATAATGCCATAAGCAAATACATAATGTAACCGGCCCAGAACATTACCTTTTGCAAACTGAACAATTATCTGGTCATCCGATATATATGTTATATCAAATATCCATCTCGTCCATGTATTAATCAGAAATGCAACAGTCTCAAGCAGCGAATATGCAATCATAAAAACTTTTACACCCACAACGCCCTTAAACATGCCTGTATAATACTGGGTATAATACATAAGAAGTATAAGAAGCCAGTCAAAGCTCGCCATAATAAGTCCCTTACACAGAACTGTAATGGTGGTTCCTGGAACATATGTATACACTAAAAATATTATCCCACATATAAATGCACCAAGCTCATATAAAAACACAACTCTTGCCAGTGCACCCTCTTTTTTATATGCCTTTAAAGCACACGCCCCAATCATTAAAATTACCGCCGTAATAATAAGCCCATAAAATACTCTCATAAGCGATATCTCCTAAATCAATACTAAATTTCACGTCTTGTATAAATAGTATTATAGCGCAAACTTCTTATTATTGCAAATGTGGCACAGCCAGATTCTTTTAACTCTGGTAAACAAACAGACGATTCATTCCCTCCTGCCACGGATACTCAAATTCCAGATAAATAATTTCCTTTCCAAAACGTGCAAATCTTTCTTTCCAGTAATTTGTTGTAGCCTGTCTTAGTCTCATAATATGATTCTCTTCATAAATGTTATTTCCCATATTCTCATATCCGAAACTTTCCAGTTCTTCTTTTGAATAATACGGATTCATTTTAATAAACCAATATCCACCAGGCTTCAATACCCGTTCTAAATCTTCAACTACCTCCTTTGACACATCTTTGGGCATTACATCCAACACATTTGATAATATCACTCCATCAAATGAATTTTCTTCTAATTGCTTTACCGTATGGTCTGTACCTTCAAGAAAAGTTGCCGTTTTATAATCACTTAATCTTGCTGTTTCAGTTGCAAATTCTATGCCCGTTTTTGAAGCATCAATTCCTAAAACTTTATGTGTAGGCTGATACTGCAAATATTGAAAAGAAATATCTCCTGTACCACAGCCAAAATCTAATACATTTGTTGTTTTTTGTGCAAACAGTTTTAACGCTTCGTCAAACATTGTTTCAACTTGTAAATCTAAAGTTCTTAAATCCACAGGTGTACATTCCTTAAATACCTGATTCCACATTTCTGTTTCTCGCTCATATGCCTTGTTCATAATACTGCCATCTCCTTTTATTCTAACACATGCTGCACAGTAGGACCGCCCTTATCAAATTCATTTAATCATGTTCTTTAATATATTGAACTGCCTTTTTGTCACTCTTTGATTTTTCGTGTTTTATTATGCCCATTGCTCTTTCTTTATCCATAGATTGTACCATTTTTGAATTCTCCTTTAGTAATGTGTCAAGAGAAATATCGAATTGCCAAACTCCTCTTGTGTTAATTGATTTTCTTTCCGAATGTTCAATATTTGATTTCCTATATTCATAATATTACGACCTCCTTTCAATAATATTATCCGAAAAATAATGTTCAAAATAAAGCAATCATCACATTACATTGCATATATAGTTACGCAAAGATTCTTTGACATGTGCTTTTCTCTATAAATTACAATTCATTTTACCCATTTTAACACAAAACTCAACCAAGTTAGAACTTCCATTTACAATCATTCTATTTCCCCTGACGCCAAGTGCCACAAAAGTGCCTGAAATCACAATAATGTTTATTAAGGCAATGTCACAACAGTTGAATGATATTTGTCCAAATCCATGCTATAATAATATCTAATGCTATATGTGCAGAGAGAATGTGGAAGGAGTAAAAAATGTATTCAAAGTTTGTGGCAATATTAATCAATAGTGCATTTGGTTTATGCATTACATATACTGTTTTTTCAGTGTATTTTGCTTTAACAAGTAAGTTTATTGTAGAACGCAGCTTTATATTAGGATTTTCATTGTACAACATTGTATGGCTGGTGCTAGATATTGTTTATAATGAAGCAAGATATCATAGACAAGGCGGCGGTCTTTTCTTTTGGACATCCATCATGTTACCTCCGATATTAATATTGTTAATATTGATGTTGGTAATAGTGATGTTTTTTTTATCTGACGAGCGACTAAAATATAACCTCCTGAAGCTCTTTTTCACTCCTAAATGTATATTTCATGCCAGCCTCCTATTCCACAATACTTACAGCGTCATTTACGGCGTTATAGTAATACAGATTGTCAGGCATTACATCTGCCTTCTCCAAGTCTTTTCTGCACTTCATCAATCACATCATTCATTCTGTCGTCCATAACAACCTCCTATAAATAAAATAAGAGCAAGCACTTAAGTTTCTTTACTCAAGTACCTGCTCTGTTTCTTTGTATCATAGTTATTATATATAGTTGAAGGTTGGTGATTTGCGGGTATTCTGTAAAATATAGTCTAGAAACTGGAAGTTATCTGTCTGTTTCATCTTTTTTATATATTACGCCGTCCCATGCATAATATCCCGCGATATATTCATAATCAGGATATTCTTCTATCTCATATAATTTTCTCCCACTATCAGATGTACAAATTACCACATTTGATATTTTATAATTTTCTAGTTCCGACGTTTGAGAATATCTAACTCCATTAAGATATATATAATCTCCTTTTTCAATTGCCTCATTTTTATAACTTTTATTGTGTGCAAAATAATATCGACCACAAAAAATAATAACAACAATTGTAACCAAAATAATAATTGATGCTATTGATTTCTTTTTATCTACAATCATTCTCATTAGCTTCCTCTTAACATTTCATGAAATTCCGATTCTTTTTTCCCATTTTAACATAAAACTCAACCAAGTTAAAACTCCTATTCTCAATCATTCTACTCCCCCTGACACCAAGTGCCACAAAAGTGCCCAACTTGCCTACAAACATTCCCAGTGTTTATGCGGTTTCTCAAAATCACAATAATTAATACATGGAAATAATAAAGAATGA